>Ga0123354_10013127_pt1 | contig 12842 bp, 3 predicted proteins | sample TergutLab28metaG_2_FD_97872 | JGI IMG/M metagenome (GOLD analysis project Ga0123354, IMG submission 97872) | Labiotermes labralis P4 segment gut microbial communities from Petit-Saut dam, French Guiana - Lab288 P4 | ecosystem: Host-associated > Arthropoda: Insects > Digestive system > Gut ...
AACGCCTCCGGTATTAAAGAATTCAGGATCCTGTCCATTCAATTTCTTATCTGCATAAATCAAAAACATATTGATTGCCTGAAGTTGCAGCGACGCATCAGTGAAATGAATGGGAACCAGCAATTTTTTGGGGATATTATATGAAAGGGAAATATTTTTCATCCGGATAAAATCGCCTTTCGCCACGCGAACATCGCTGTAATTATACGCATTGTATCCATAAGCGAGATTCTGAACATTGGCATACTGCCGGCGGGAAGCAATAACCGGTATATTCGTAATATTTTCATCACCGGGCATTTCCCAACGATTTTGGAATTCTCTCGGCATAGCCGTTAAGTCGGAATAGGCAACGGAAAATACAGGATCCAAACGCACTACATTACCAAAAGAATAGGTAATATAAACATTCAATTTAAGTCCTTTATAACTGAAAATATTTTCAAATGAACCCGTAGTTGTCGGGTCGGTAGGACCTTCATATTTCAAGAACCCCAACTTATCGTTGTTCTGAAAGTAAATATCTCCGATCGTTTTTTCTCCGTTTTCATTGATAAAAGTAGGAAGCCCTTGATTGTTTAATCCGGCGAACGGGATGGAAAACAACGAGCGGACGGGGTATCCTTCCAGTGCATATCCTGTTCCCGTAATCAACTGTATCACTTGTGGTTTACTTTTCAAATCGGTAATTTTATTGGTTGCCTTTGAAAAAATAAAGTCGGTATTCCATTTGAAATCTTTAGTGACAATGTTTTGAGTGGAGAGCGTGAGTTCAAGTCCGCTCGAATGCATGGACGCCACATTGGCTCGCTGCAATATGCTTCCTCCGCCTTCGCCTGTTGTATAAACGTCTCCGATAAGGTCATAGTTATTGCGGATATAATAATCGGATACGACATTAATCCTGTTTTTCAAGAAACCCAAATCGATGCCGATATTTAATTCATGCTTTTTCTCGTAAGTTAAATTTTTGTTCGCAGTTTCAGTCAGCGTAACACCGGGTTCGATAACGTTTGCGTAAGGTCTCCACAGTGTTCCCGGCGTGAATACAGGCATTGCATTTGTCACATTGTCGGGTCCTCTGTCGGCAGTCAGCGAATAAGACGCTTTGAGTGTTCCATGCGAAAGTACCGGATTCTTAAACCAGCTTTCTTCATCGGCATGCCATGCAAACGCTCCGTTCCATGTAGGCAACCAGCGGGCGGTGCGCGACATTCCCAATTTATTGGTTCCTTCATAACGGATTGTTCCATTCAAAACATAGCGTCCTCTATAGGAATAAGTGCCATTGGCGATAAATGCAGCCAAACGGTAATTCGTCAACGTATAAGTGTAATAGGGCGTATTTTGCTCTAATCCCTGTTTAAACACATGGTAATCGTAAAAAGGAATATATCCGTTATTATATTCAAGTCCCCATCCACGGTCCCATGTTTGATTACGTTCGGTAGAACTTGTTTCTATAGCGCCTAACAGATTGATAATATGAACATCGCGTATGCTGGTCACGTAAGTGGTCTGCGCTCGAAAATCGACGGTTTTTATCATATTACCCGTTTTCGTAAGAATTCCGCCTTGCGGCAAAATTGATATCGGCGTTGGATCAGGATTGTCGGGATCGGTGTACAAATACGGATTTGCTTGCCGGATGATTGAATTGTCGGGATAGACGCCTGCACGGTAGGCTTCAGCCTGGTTGGAACCTTCTTTCACATAATACTTCTGCAGGGAGGTTTGGTAGCGCAAAGAGCCTAAAGCCTTAACGTCCCATCCTTTTTTAATTTTCCATGTCAAATCGCCTTGGAAATTTATATTAGTAACCGACAAATCAATGTAGTTAGTCGCCAATTCATTTAGAATATTAAACGGCGCATAATTTCTTTGATAGAATTCGTAGGGGTCCAGCGTACGGGAAGTGTTCAGTGCATAACTGTAGGGATTAATATCAAATCCTCTTTTCACTTCTCCTGAAACAGGGTCTGTATCGAGACTTAAAGTTCCCGGCGCTTTTTGCTCCCTGTAAGAACCTGATCCTTGCATATTGAGGGTCAGATTATGGTAAAGTTCGGCAGAACTGTTGGCATTAAAAGTATATCTGCTCATCGAACTTGTTATAGCCCAACCCGGGTCGGTTATAGCCGACATTGAAATATAATTCTTCACTTTTTCCGTTCCGGTGGAAATGCTTATGGAATGACTTTGCATAATGCTGTTATTGAATAGTATTCCAAACCAATCGGTATTGAGGAACTCATATTGCCGAAGAAAAGCGTTTTTTGCATTCACTGTATTCGTAAGCGAATATTGGTTATTACCCAAATAAGTTCCAATCTCTTTGTACATTTTACCATAGACTCCCGAATTGGAAGCGTTGACTATATTGGCATGCTGCAACCAGCCTTTTCTCTCCATTTCCTGGTATATACCCATTTGTTCCTGAGAGTTGGTGATGTCAAAGTCGCTATAGGAAGGTTTCAAACGATTGGAGAACTCTCCGGTATAACTGATACGGGTGACTCCCGCCTGTCCTTTTTTGGTTGTAATAACGACAACCCCAGCCATAGCCCGTGCGCCATAAATAGAGGTTGCAGAACCGTCCTTCAAAATATCGATGCTTTCGATATCGTCGGCATTCAGACCTGCAATGGCGGAAGAAATCAACGTTTCCGCATTACCTGAAGATAAATCGTCGCTTGAAATTTCGATGGCGTCTTCCAACACAACGCCGTCGATGACCCAAAGAGGTCTTGAATTTCCATAGATGGACGTAGCTCCGCGAATTCTGATTTTTGGAGCCGTACCAAATGTGCCGGAAACATTTTGAACGGAAACGCCGGCAGCGCGACCTTCGAGAGACCGGCTGATATCCGCTACTCCATCCAATTTTACCTCAGCAGCGTTAATTTTGGTGGTTGCGCCGGTAGAAAGCCGTTTGTCAATCGTTTGCATACCGTTTACAACAACTTCATTTAACATATTTTCATTCACATCAAGGGTAACTTGCATTACCGGTGAGATCGCCACCTCTTTGTTTTTCATTCCTATATAAGAAAAAATTAAAGTTTTGGATCCCGGAGGCACAGATAATGAGAACTTTCCATCCACATCTGTTGCCGTCCCAAAAGATTTATTTTCTTTTACCTGTACAGAAGCTCCAATTACCGGTTCCTTGTCAGCTGCAGAGATAACGCGCCCTGTTATATTTATGTTTTGCGCTACCAATGTAATTGGAAAAATCAGAACAAGTAAAATTCTAAAAAATAATAATACACTATGTCTTTTCATATTTTTTTGTTTTAAAGTGCAAATTTAAATAAAAAAAACAATATACCAAGCATTTTTTATATATTTTTTTAATTCGTGATGCGTTAAATTTTAAAATAGTTTTGTATATAATTGATACATAATATGTTATAAATGGTCTTTTATTTTGTGATTTTAGTAGGGAATTAGGGGATTTGCAGTTTTTTTACAATAAAGAGTATTGGAATTATTATGCAGTTGGGAGAATTTGTTTGCAGGAGGGTATAATTGGTTAGTTAGTAATAGTTTAATAGGGTTCTGATATTTATACATTTGGCTTACAATGGTATAATTCATAAAACTTAAAATAAGATGATTTATGAATTACGCCATTATAAGCCAAATGGTAAATTTTTAGATGATTTTTATCTCACAAATTTTACAGATTTTCCATTCACTCGAATGATATATACTCCGTTTGCCAAATTATGGGAATATGTACCATTTGCAGTAGTTTTATCGATTAACATTCCGGTTATTGAATAAAGTTCAACTAATGACTGTTCATTCAGTATTACTTCAATTCCCGATGGAGTACGAATCACATGGAAAGTTTTTACATCCGGCTTATTGATGCCGACGCCTCCACCGTTTACAAGTACCATCGAACGTTTTGCCGGCGTGATACAGGTATTATCGTTAGTAGGCATACCCCATACGCTTACTAAACCGCCTGAAGCAGATACTGCATACAAATTGCCTGCATAATCGAATTCGAAATCATCGTAGGTAACGCCTGACACTCCCAAATTATTGAAGAATTTCATGCTTACTACCGGAATTCCATTACTGCCCATGATATAGCTGAAAACTTGAACGCCTCCATTATAACTGAGCGCTATCAAACTTTCGTTTTCATTAACGGCTAATCCTCCGTTTTGCGATGGCAGTGTCATTGGAATGGTTCCGCCTGCACCGTCAGGAAATTCGCCGGTATTGAATGTGACAGCGCTGCGCACTTCACTATAATAGAACATACAGGGTGTGCCTGTAACATTGCTTCCTGCGCCGCGATATTGTCCTGCCCAGTATCCACCATCTATCAAAGCGAGACTGTTATTTTCATTTCCAACATAACTGCTTGAGTATCCTGCCGTACTTGGTATTGTTGTCCAAGTGGAAGCAGCGCCGAGATTATAAGTATTAATCCACCTTCTCCAGGTTATGCCGTCAGGATTTGAAAGATCTACAATATACAACTTCGTATCGTCTCCTTCTCCGCGAACCCCTATGCCGGAAGTAACGCCGCCTATATAAGTTGAGCCGGAATAAAATTGTCCGGTGGCATTGCGTGTACCTGTAAATATCTGAGACATTTCGAAAGTAGAAGGATTCATGATGTAAACTCCCGAATTAGTAGCGCTTGCATCGGAAATAAATATTCTTCCGTCCTGAGCGACTGTCGCTTTACGGAAGTCCTGTCCGGCAGCACCGCTCCATGTCACATTTCCGGAATATGCTGTATTCCCCTGACTTGTAACATCATCGAATAGTGGATTTAATACATAAACTCCTTTGGTCGTTGCCCTACCATCTTTCGTTCCGTCAGCGCTATTTGTTATATAAATGCGACCGAAATAATCACTTTCAGGAGACTTGTCAATGGCAGCGCTCTTCGGAGTAAAATATTTGTATTTTTCACTATCGTCGGATATTTTAGTAAACCGAGTTACATTGTCGGCATTTGCCCTGATACTCCAGAAATATTCTCCACCTTCGGGAATATCACTGTTCGGAACAACTGTGTGTTGATTTCCTTTAGATAAACTTCCTAATGGAATTACCGCTGCTTCCTGACCGGAGTCGTTATCATTCAGTATAATATCTACCGAATTGGCGTCTTCGTTTAAATCAAAGCTTATATCATATCCGCTTCCATTGTAAGACGATGTAAGATTATAGGCAAAGACGCGAGCTGCAGCTCCCTGTTCTGTTACAGTTCTGTATTTTACAAGTTTATTTCCCACCAAAAGATAAATATTAATATCGGCATTATCAACTACACCGGCGCTTGCCATGTAGCTCACGACGGGTTCATTGGTAATGACGGCGTCTGTTTCTCCTATATTTTCAGCTTTATCCAATCCGTTAGTGATGTCATAAAGAATTGATTTATAGGAATAAGTGTTGTCAGACTGTTTCTCGCATACAGGAGCAGTCATATAATTTTTACCTGCATATCTGAAATAATTTGCACCGGTTGATACAACGGGGACATCTCCTGCAAAGGCAGGGCTAAATGTTGGCGTATTTGTTGTCCAACTGAACTGTATTTCAGTCGGAGAAATAGTATTTCCATCCACAACATAACGGTCGCTGCCGAGAGGAGATAAATTCATTTGCACATCTGCTCCGTATGTAAGAACAGAAATATTCAAATCGTTATATTGGGTTCCCGTAAGTACTCCGTTTTGCACTTTCCAACCAACGTGGCGAACATTATAATCTGTAGTCCAATCGTTGCCCGGATGCGAGTCAAAGAAAAGTGTGAAATTATCGCTACAACCACTGACTGCAATGCTGTTTGCCATCATATTTGAATAATTATTCCCCGCTGCAGCTATACTGTTGGTCGTATTGGTCGGAAGCGTTATCAATATTTGAGGCGTTGCATCTTCGAGAGCAGTCGTTTCTGTCGCCGCCCATTTATAAACAATGAAATCTCCTGTTTGATATTGATTATTTTCTCTGCCGACAACCGTAGAGTTGGTTCCAATCAACACTCCGTCGGCTGTAAAGGCAATATCGGATAATACGTATGGATATGCTGTTCCTTGATATCCTTCCGTAACTATTCCTTCGGTACTCATTTCTTTTATCAGATCGCCGGTTTCAGGATCTATTACTAATAATTTGGGAGACTTTTGATCATCAACAGCTAAAACATAATACTTCCCGTCGCGAAGAATGGCGCGGCGTACAGTAAGATTAGCCAATGCATCGACTGTTTTCAAATTATCGACCTGTTCAAACCGGTAAGAAGAAGCGGCAGCAATATCTCCGTCCTGCGTTGGATCTTTAAAGTCAAGACAAGCGGTATCTATTACAGGCTCTGCACCGAAAGCTTGTACTATAAAAGCAGTTTCATTAGCTACAACTGTAATATTGGAAGTTTCTTCATCAAATCCATCAGCATCAAAAACCAATTGATAATTTCCCGGCGTGAGATCTGTAAAAACAAATACTCCATTATATTCATTGTCTGTCGTATATCTTCCTATTTCCTGACCGCCTGAATTTTTCAGAATGACTGTTGCATTGTTTAACGGATAATATTCATCATTTGTTCCTATTTTAAAGTTATAAAGCGGATTGATTAATGATCTGCTTTTGTCTTTTACAGTTCCCTCGATACAACCTTTTGTTTCGGTATTATCGCCAAACCATGCACGGATGGCGCGTGAAAATCTCAAGCCTTCCATTTTGCAGTAGTCTTTATTTAAAAGACGTTGACGTTCCGGTTGATAAGTGTGAAAACATTCTTCGCACAGATAACCGTCGCAACCATGCCTTAATACGCCCAAATAACCGGTATAGTTAGTTCCGCCGGCTGAAGTCGTAGCGCTGGATCCATAAAAAGATATATCTCCTCTTACATTGGAAGATGCAGTGTAAGCCGAATGGTAAGTTATATCGTTTTTGACAATGTATGGCCATGCGGCGTTCGCCATATTCCTGGCATTCGTCAAACCGTTTCCAAGGTCGGTATCTGTTCCGCGATACAATATCAAAGGATAATTTGTTGTGGATCCGTCGTCTGTGGCATTGCTGTGGATGGATACAAAATAGTCCATATTGTTTGCTTCAACATCTTCACAAATCACAGACAAAGTAATAATTTGTGTAACGCCGTCCACGACAGTACCTTCAGGTATTTCCGGATATTTGGAATTTGGAGATGAGTTTGGCCAGCTGGGAGGATCCGGCGTGTAAATACCGTTTACTGTCCGAGACATTCGAACGTAACCGGCGCCGGCTCTTGTCAAGTCATCCCGCAATTCAAGTCCTTTCACTAAAACTGTACTTGATTCGAAAAAACTGAGCGAATCCAAAGCCGGATGATTAATGGTAGCCAGAGGGCGATCGTTTGACCCCCATCCGCCGTGTCCGGGATTGATATAAATCCTTGCTTGAGATAATTCATTCTGTGCCTGAAGGCTGAATGATAGCATACATACGATATACAATATATATGCGAATAAAATTTTATATGATTTCATGACGATTATTATTTAGTTATTTCAATGTTCATTAAGTAAACCTTTCCATCGCCCGTATTATATAATATCTTAGATGCATCGGCAGACGGAGTCGGAGACATTGCAATTACTGAGTTGTCTGTCAGGGTCTTGCGAAAAGATCCATCAGCAGTAACCGCCACTATGCTCGAAGAGGTAACCACCTCGCCGTTATCAAAATCCACCATACCTACTACCCAGTTATTTCCCATCCATTTCGGAGCTCTTAACGTACCTAATGAAACAGGATTACTTCCATCTATATTGCTTACGTATGCTTTACCGTATTCTTTAACATAAAAAAGAAGTTTTGTTCCATCCGGAGAAACGGAATTCCAAAGATAACCCAAGTCTTTACCCAATGGCGAAATCAAAAGGGTTGAATTGCCTTTTGTAACATACAGCTTGCCATCCTTAATGCTGCTTACAGGCGGATTTGCGGCAAGTTTTTTCCCTGAAATCTGTTGGGTTTTCAGTTTTCCATTATCAACAGCTAAAACCGTACCTTCTTTTACTGTCACTCCTTCGAGATTACGCGTTGATTTTATCAGCTCGGTTTCTTTGCCGGTTTTTAAATCCAGACTTTTCAACGAGGTATAACTTAGATGTCCTTTGTATTCCTTTGCACGATATACCAAATTGTTTCCGTCGGATGAAATCTGCAAACCATATCCGGCGCCGGCTTCTGTCGTAACTGCAGTCAATTTTTTTGTGGAAAAATCGTACTTCTGAATGCCTTGAAGATTCGCCGATGTCACAAGCATATAATCCCCTGTGGGACTGAGAACAGGATTGAAATAGCCTTTCGATCCCGAAAGGGGTACTTCTTCATTACTTAATACTTTAATGCCTTGAGAGAAGGCAACCTGGCTTGCTAATACAAGCAACAGGAGAAAAATATTCTTCATATTTTCAAAATTTATTATATATACTCAATAATTATAAGGTAAAAGATGAAAGGCAAAGGGCGAATGTCTTATGCCCTTTGCCTTTAACCTTTAAGGATATGGATTAACGAACCATTATTTTATTAATACTGCGAGCGCTTTCCGTCGTGGTTTCAACGACATAAATACCTTTCCCCGGAGCCGGCATACTGTATTCATTTACAGAACCAACTTGTTTTAAGGTAATCATACGTCCCTGTAAATCAAACAATTTAACAGTTTGAATCGGATTGTTTGACTTTATCGAAATTTGACCATCGGTACAGACAACCGTAACATTTCCGCTGGCAACTGCAGGTAAATCGGTAAAAATGAACGGATCTCCTTCAAACGCGCCGGCATAAGTAAAATCGGTATAACGAAGCGTTCCGTAAATATCATAAGGAACTTCTGCCAAAGGCGGTACTGCCAAATTCTTATCTGTATTCGATGCGCCGGCGATGTCCAAATTACCTGCGGCTGCATCTGCAAACGTTACCTGGTCAATCATTCTCAAATCTTCGGGAATCGTACCTGAAGAAATTTTGGCATTGACTGCGTTTGCCGGTAAACAGAATATATTGTTGTCGTCTGCCGTGATTGTAAGAGGATTACCGCTGATAAAGAAGTTCGGGAAACGGTCTTCCGCACTTACAAAGAGGTTATTTTTAACAACATAATTTCCTGCTACATATACGATTGCAGAATAAGACTCCGTTGTGGGCGTTACAGGAGTTGCAGGATTATTCATGAGCGCATTCGACAATTGATTTAAATAGAATGTATTATGCAATATATTCGCAGTCGAACTTGTATTTACACGAATTGCCTGTATCATGGACGGGTTGTTTGTTGACACTCTCTGGTTGAACCCTGCAAAGTAATTGTTTATGATATTCCAGACAGCCGGAGTAGCGGCAATGGTAAATATGCCTTTTACTCCATAGTCGCCGCCATACGTATTAGCGGATGTAATATCCGTAAACCGGTTATTTTCAATATTGACGTTACCGGTGATTCCCGCATTCGTAACGACTGCTCCGGAACTTGGCATTCCGGTGGAACTCGTTAAATGAAATTCATTACCGGAAATTTCTATTCCGTCGATATAATTCACATAGACGCCTCTGTTGGTACCACGAATGATATTATTTTTAAAAACGATACCTGTAGCTGAAGACAAAAGAGTTCCGGTAGCAGAAAAACCGATTGTTCCATTGGCTGATACTGAGCTAATCTCACTGTTTTCAATGGTCAAATTTTTCGGCATAACCTTCTGTATGTTTGCTTCAGTTCTGTCGGCAACTCCACGCAATTGTATCCCATAACCGCCTGACGGTTGATGTTGGATTAAACAATTTTTAATGTCAATATTTTCACAATCATCTATCAAAACAATTGGGCTACCGCCTGCAAGAGCAGTTGTCGCTGTTTTAATTGTCAAACCGTCAATTGTGATATTTTTGGCAGGAGTAATATCCGTCCAACTTAAACCGCTTCCGCAACCGATGATGAAAGTACCGGAAGGTCCTGCATTATCTGCGGTATTAGTGAACGTAATTGTGTGGGTAGCGCTGCCATCAGGTTGAATCGTAATAGAGTAGTCGGTATTGTTTACCAAACCTACATTATCGGGCGAGGTGATATCGCCGTTAACCAACAACCGGATATTTCCTGCTATGGTACGTTTATTGATAGCATCGAAAGCGTCTTTCAGTGTAGCAAAGTATTCGGCGCCATTTCCCGGATCATTGGGAACATAATAGTCTCCCGCTTCCATAGGAGGAAATGCAAATGCGTCGCCTTCAAACGCGCCGGCGTAGGTCAAATTTGCAAAGCGCGTTTTTCCGTGAATATCTGTAGTAACATCAGCTAAAGGAGGTACTCCCAAGTGATAGTCTGTATTTGAAATGCCGGTTAAATCCAAATTGCCTGAGGCTGCATCGGCAAACTCTACTTTGTCAATCATATTCGGATCTGTTGGAGCTGTACCTGAAGCAATCTTAGCATTTGCGGCATTTTCCGGTAAGCAGAAAATATTGTTTTCGGCTGTAGTTGGATAATCACCCCTGATAAAGAAATTCGGGAACGCATCTTCTGCGCCGACAAACAAATTGTTTTGAATAACAGGAGATCCTGCTGCAATATTGATGGCGCAATAAGCCGGATCGGCGTCTGCCGGAGTAGCTCCATATCCTGCCGGTTTATTTGTCAACGCATTCATATAAAAAGTATTGTGACGAATCACACAAGGGCTGCCTACGCGAATAGCTTGCATCATGCTTGTGTTGGCAGCTGCCGTAATATCGAAACCGGTAAAGTAATTGTTGTCGATATACCAAGTGCCGCCGCCGCTGGCGAGAATACCTCTCATTCCATAATTACCTGCGGTCGTATTGGCGCTTTTAAGTTCAACGAATTTATTGCCGGCAATCAATATGTCGCCATCCATCCTTGTATTACCCATAATAGCAAAGCTCAACAAGCCTGTATTGGGTTGAACAACGTGAAATTCATTTCCTGAAATTTCTATTCCGCTAATTTCATTCAGGAAGAGTCCTCTCGTGCCTGCTTTAAGAATGTTGTTTTTGATAACAATTCCTGTAGCCGGAGCTGCAGGTTGAGCATCGGCATAAACGGCAATCGCTTGCCCTCCGCTATGCTGAATTGAGATCTCATTGTTTTCAATAGTTACATTTTTCGGCATTCTCTTTGTTACGTTTGCTTCAGTCCGGGCGGTATTCACACGCAAATAAATTGCATAAGACGCTCCTGCCATTTGATGATTGATCACACAATTTTTAATATCAATATTCTCACAAGCGTCGATAATTACAATAGGGAAATTAGCTGAATTGGCTGCTGTTGCAGTTTTTATTGTTAATCCGTCGATTGTAATATTTTTTGCAGGCGCAATATCCGACCAGTTCAATCCCGACCCGCAACCAAGAATGAATGCGCCGGTTGGTCCGGCATTATCATCAGCCGTATGAGTAAACGTAATCGTGGGTGTCAAACCGACATCCGGTTTAATCGTAATTGAGTAATCGGTATTGTTTACCAAGCCCAGATTAACGTCTTGCGTGATGTCTGAAGTAATCAACAAGGTTACATTATCGGAAATACCCGTTGTGTTAATATCATTGAATGCGTCGGTCAAAGAGCTCCAACCCCGCTGGCTTCCGGTGTTGGGAATATAGTAAGTACCCTGTATGGCGTCTTCGGCTACATGCTGTTTATATTTCACCAACTGGTTTCCAACCAAAAGATAGATATTCATATTGCCATTATCAATAATGACAGGGCTTGTCATATAGCTTATCGCCGGTTGGTTTGTAATAACGGCATCGGTTTCGCCGACTTTTACAGCATTGGCTAATCCGCCCGTAATATCAAAAAGACAGGAACTATAGGAATAAGTATTATCTGCCTGTTTTTCACATTTAGGAACGCTCATATAGATTACATTTCCATATTTGAAATAAGTCGCGCCTGTTGATTCGACCGGTATATCTCCTGTGAAATCAGGACTGAATGTTGCCGTAGTTGTCGTCCAACTGAACTGCATCTCTTTCGGAAGTATCTTGTTTCCATCCAAAATATAACGGTCGCTGCCAAGAGGAGATAAACTCATCTTTACATCCTCGCCTAAAGTTGTGATGTCAAAACCTGTATCATTATATTTACTTGCATCACTTACAATTGCACCGTTTTGTACTTGCCAGCTTACATAGCGAACATTGTAAACTGTAGTCCAATCGTTACCCGGATGTGAATCAAAGCAAAGCGTAAAATTATCGCTACAACCGCTGACTGCAATATTGTTCGCTACAAGATTGGAATTATTATTTCCTGCGTAAAGTATGCTGTTATCTACATTGGTCGGAAGCGTTACAAGTATTTGAGGCGTTGCATCTTCGAGAGCAATTGTTGGCGTTGCTTCCCATTTATAAACAATAAAATCGCCTGTTTGATAAGCATTAGCTGATTTGCCGACTACCGTAGAATTGGCGCCAATCAGTACGCCGTCGGCAGTAAATGCAATGTCGGATAATACGTATGGATATGATTTTCCAGAATATCCTGTTGTTACTATTCCATCGGTACTCATTTCTTTTATCAGGGAGCCGGTTTCAGGATCTATTACTAATAACTTGGGAGCCTTTTGATCATCAACAGCCAAAACATAGTATTTCCCATCATGAAGAAGCGCACGGCGTACCGTAAGATTAGCCAAATCAGTTATTGTTTTTAAACTTCCGTCTTGTTCAAATGAATAAGAAGAAGCAGCCGTCAGGCTGGGGTCCGAATTTTTAAAGTCGGAACAATCTTTAACTTCCGGTTCGGTAACCGTATAAGTTGCTTCCGATATATT
>Ga0123354_10013128_pt1 | contig 12841 bp, 6 predicted proteins | sample TergutLab28metaG_2_FD_97872 | JGI IMG/M metagenome (GOLD analysis project Ga0123354, IMG submission 97872) | Labiotermes labralis P4 segment gut microbial communities from Petit-Saut dam, French Guiana - Lab288 P4 | ecosystem: Host-associated > Arthropoda: Insects > Digestive system > Gut ...
AGATGAAAAGCAAAATGCAACCTTAAAATGCAAGTCCTTATTTGTGGAAAGCGAAAACAACCTGTTGACGCTTCCGGAAAATAAACTTGCAGTTATTCAAGGACTTAGCGATTATATTATTGCGGAATCGGACGGAATTCTGCTCATTTGTAAAAAAACGGACGAACAGCGAATCAAACAATTTGTCGCCGACATTTCAATGAAGTATGGCGAAGAATATCTTTGAAAATGAACCTATGTCCACGTTTTAATTTTTTCATACCATAATTTTTCCACAAAATCAATAATTGATCGGAAAATCCACTCGAATTAATTCGATTAACAAAATTTTCTTTTTTAAAATTTAAACCTTTTTAGTCGTATTTATGAATTGAAATTGTATAGTTTTGATAAAAAAAATGTAAAAACACTTGGAGTATTGTTTTTTTTATTTAAATTTGCGGTTCAAAAATGAAAAAAATATGAAAAGACGTAGTGTATTATTATTATTTAAAACTTTACTTGTTCTGATTTTTCCAATTACATTGGTAGCGCAAAACACAAATGTAACAGGGCGCGTCATCTCTGCTGTTGACAAGGAACCGGTAATTGGAGCTTCGGTGCAGGTAAAAGAAAATAAATCGATTGGAACGGCAACAGATGTGGATGGAAAGTTTTCCTTATCTGTTCCTTCAGGGTCCAAAACATTGATTTTTTCTTATTTGGGGATGAAAAGCAAAGAGTTGCCGATCTCATCGGTAATGGAAGTTGCCCTTGATGTGGATGAAAGCGTATTGAATGAGGTGGTGGTTACCGGGATGCAAACAGTTGATAAACGTCTTTTTGTCGGAGCCGCCTCCAAAATTGACGCGTCTAAAGCAAAATTGGATGGAGTGGCTGATATTAGCCGGTCGCTGGAAGGTCGCGCCGCAGGCGTTTCCGTTCAGAATGTTTCCGGCACATTCGGAACGGCTCCTAAAATCAGAATTCGCGGAGCTACTTCGATTTATGGAAATTCCAGACCACTCTGGGTATTGGATGGCATCGTGCTGGAAGATCCTATTGAAATATCGAGCGATGACTTGTCCTCAGGTAATGCGGAAACATTGATTTCATCTGCAATTGCAGGTCTGAATGCCGATGATATTGAAAGTATTGATATTTTGAAAGACGGTTCTGCTACTTCTATTTACGGAGCTCGGGCAATGGCTGGGGTGGTGGTTATTACAACCAAAAAAGGACGTGCAGGCACTACCCGCATCAGTTATACCGGAGAATTTACCAACCGCTTGAAACCTTCCTATAATGACTTTAACATCACCAATTCCCAGGAACAAATGGGTATATACAGGGATATGGAGAATAAAGGATGGTTGAAGTTTACAAGTATAGCAAGAGCTTCCAGTTCGGGAGTTTATGGAAAAATGTATGAGCAGATTGATAATCATTTAGGTGGAAATAATTATGAACTTATAAATGATGTTAATTCGAGGAATGCTTTTCTTCGGCAATATGAGTTTCTCAATACCGACTGGTTTGATATCCTGTTCAATTCCAATGTAACGCAAATTCACTCCATAAGTATTTCTTCCGGAACGGACAAAATGCAGAATTACCTGTCCATGTCTGCAATGACCGATCCAGGATGGTCTAAACAAAGTTCGGTTCAACGCTATACGTTTAATGCCAATACTTCCTATAAACTTTATTCTAATCTTACTCTCAACATGCAGGGAATGGGATCTTACAGGGAACAAAGAGCGCCGGGAACATTGAGCAGCGAGATAGACCCTGTTTCAGGAGAAGTGAAACGAGGTTTTGATATTAATCCTTACAGTTATGCAATAAATACTTCCCGTACATTGAAACCGGATGAATATTATAAGAGGAATTATGCTCCGTTTAATATTCTGAACGAATTAAACAACAACTACCTTGATTTAACGGTAATTGATGTGAATTTTAGAGGAGATTTAACATGGAAGATAAAAAAAGGATGGGATGTTATGGCTATAGGCTCCTTCCGGTACCAGACAAATAGACAGGATCATAATATAAAAGACAATTCCAACCAGGCAATGGCTTACCGTGCGGGAATCGATCCCGAAGATGCAACCATTCGTGATTTGAATCCTTATTTGTACACCAACCCTGACGATCCAAGCGCACTGCCAGAAACGGTACTGCCTAAAGGCGGGATTTATAGTTTTACAGGAAATACGGTAAAAACGTTTGATTTTCGGGCGCAAACCAATTATGTGTCCAGCATCAACGATGTGCATATTTTCAATATCTTAGCGGCAGTTGAAACAAGTTCTACTGAACGAAGTAGAACATGGTTTAACGGATGGGGTTATCAATATGAAAACGGTGGAACTCCTTTTTATGATTATATGGTGTTTAAACAAGGATTAGAGGAAAATACGGATTATTACACCAAAACGGGAAGAAGCTACCGGTTAGCGGCATTTGTTGCAAAAGGCGATTATTCCTATAAAGAAAGGTATGTTTTGACTGGAACTGCCCGGTATGAAGGAACGAATAAATTGGGGAAGTCGCGGGACGCCCGCTGGTTGCCTACATGGAACGCAGCTTTGGCTTGGAATGCCGATAAAGAAACTTGGTTCAAGAATTCTGTACTGTCGCATGGAACATTAAGGGCTTCTTACTCTCTGACTGCCGACAGAGGTCCGTCTGACGTGACAAATGCACAAGCCATTTTCTCGCCGGAAACATTGTGGAGACCTTCTGCTTCTGTAGTGGAATCGGGTATTACTTTGGCTGAAACAGCTAATTTTGAATTAACTTATGAGAAAAAACATGAATTGAATATAGGCGTCAATTTGGGATTCTTAAATAACCGGATCAATGTCGTATCCGATTATTATATTCGTAATAACTATGATCTGATTGGAGATGTATTTACCACAGGAGAAGCAGGAGGCTCTATTCTAAAAAGAGCCAATGCCGCCTCAATGAGTTCGAAAGGTTTTGAATTTACTCTTTCTACCACCAACATTGCTACCAAGAATTTCAAGTGGAATACCGACTTTATTTTTTCTAAATCAACCAATAAAATTACTGATTTAAAAAGCCGTCCACAAGTGATGCAACTGATTGCAGGTACAGGATTTGCATTGGAAGGCTATCCCGTCAGGTCTTTGTTCTCTATCCCTTTTGCAGGATTAAACAACGAAGGGCTTCCTACTTTTATCAATCAAAAAGGAGAAGTAACTATCTCAGATATTTATTTTCAGGAAAACAAAGACATTGGTTTTCTGAAATATGAAGGTCCAACTGATCCAACCGTAACAGGTTCATTCGGTAATATTTTCAAATATAAGGACATTGCATTAAATATTTTTGTTACTTACTCTTTTGGTAATGTGGTGCGCTTAGACCCTGTATTTAGACTCCAATATTCAGATTTGACAGCAATGCCGAAAGAATTTAAGAATCGTTGGGTCAACCCTGGCGATGAAAACATTACGAATATACCGGTTATTGCCAATACGAGACAGTCTCAAACTATTGCCGACCTCGCTTATGCTTATAATGCATACAATTACTCCGATGTTCGTGTAGCAAAGGGCGATTTTATCAGGATGAAAGAAATATCGCTAACTTATGATATCCCTAAAAAAATATTGATGCCTATTCATTTCTTTGATGCCTCTTTAAGACTTCAAGCAACCAATCTGTTTTTGCTTTATGCAGACAAGAAACTGAATGGGCAGGATCCTGAATTTTTCAATACCGGAGGGGTTGCCGTTCCAATGGCAAAACAGTTTACGTTATCAGTCCGGTTTAGTTTATAATTAAATAATTTGTAAAAGATATGAATACAAAAAAATATATATTATTATCCATAGCAGCGGTATTGATAGGAATGTCGTCTTGCGATAAATATTTGAATGTCGAGCCGGATAACCGAGTATCAGTTGATACGCCGGATAAGGTCAGACAACTTCTTATCAACGCTTATCCGAATGGGGATTATAATGTTGTCACAGAGTTGAGCGCCGATAATTTTTTTGATAACGCTTCCCCTAACTCTGCAGGTGTGTATGTTGAAATAACTGCTTTTAATCGCATGGACGATGATATTTTTGCTTGGAATGATCCACAGTCATATACTAACGACGGTAATTCTCCATACGATTTATGGCAGAGATATTATCAATCAATAGCTTCTGCTAATGCTGCGCTTCAGGCGATTGATGAAATATTTCAGAAAGGAGGAGTATCGGCTGCCGACAGCTCGAAAATCTTATTGCCGTGTAAAGGCGAAGCCTTGATACTTCGCGCTTATTCTCATTTTATGTTAGTTAATATTTTTTCAAAAGCCTATAAAGATGCCGAAAAAAGTAAATCGGATTTGGGGATCAGGTACGTTACTGCGCCGATTAATGAAGTGACAACCGAATCGAAAAGGAATAGCGTAGCCGAAGTTTATGACTTGATTGCAAAGGATATTGAAGCAGGTATTGGTTTAATTGACGACGCTTTGTATAAGACAGCGACAAATTATCACTTCAATACAAAAGCCGCACATGCTTTTGCAGCTCAATTTTATTTGTTTAAGCGGGATTATGCTAAAGTTATTGAGCACGCTAATGTCGTTCTCGGATCAAATCCATCCTCAGTCTTAAGAGATTGGACAACTACTTACAGCAATTCAGACCTGTATGCTTATTCTTATATAGATGCTAATGTACCGGCAAATTTGCTTATCTTACCTACTTATTCTACCTTTTTCCGGCGTTTTATAAATTCAAGGTATGAATATAACGATATTTCCGGTAGAGGATCTATTGATGATAACGGTCCCACATGGAACGGTAGAGCGCCTTTTGCAAACGGATGGATGTGGACTTACAATCCCAGTCTGGGTTCGTTTATGGCAAAATCAAAAGAACAATTTGAATATACCGACAAAGTAGCAAGAATAGGATATCCTCATATTGTGCGAACCGAATATACAACCGATGCAACTCTATTGGATAGAGCAGAAGCGTATATTTTCCTGAATCAAATAGATAATGCAGTAGCCGATCTTCAGGCTTGGAATCTGAGCCATAAATCGACAAGTGTATTAACAAAAGCGGTAATCAATAATTTTTATACTCCCAACAGAACTTATTTTTCCTATACATTTCATAATCAGGAATTAAGTCCGGAATTTACAGTTACGGCAGATCAGAAGCCATTCGTTGATTGCGTACTGCATTTCCGCCGGTTAGATAAAATATTTGAAGGCACCCGCTGGTTTGATATAAAACGCTATGGGATAGAGTTGGAACATGTGATTGGTCATGGAGCTACACGTATTAAGCTGACTTACGACGACGAACGCAGAGCTATTCAGATACCTTCGGATGTGATTGGCGCCGGCGTAGAACCGAATCCACGCCCAACTGCCGAAATTTCTCCGGATATAATTCCATACAGAGTTGAATGATGAAATTTTAAAAGAAATAAAATAAATATGAAAAAGTATATAAAAATATTATTTTGTGGATTATTGCTATTATCTGTTTATTCATGCTCTAAGAAAGATGAATTTACAGAATCCATATTTGTTGATGAGCCGGAATTGAATTCGGGTTCGAAAACATATCAATTTGATATGTGGCTAAAGACAAATTATCTGGAGCCGTATAATTTAGAATTCCGTTATAAATTGCCGGATGTATATACGGATATTAATTATAACTTAGTGCCTGCAAGTTTAGATAAGTCTATGATCGTGGCTATTCTGACAAAATACCTGTGGTTCGATGTTTATTCCAAAGTTGTGTCGGAAGATTTCTTGAAAGACTATGGTCCGCGAATTATTAAATTGATAGGCAGTCCTGCTTATAATCCTTCACTCGGCACTATGATCTTAGGTACGGCGGAAGGAGGAATTGAAGTAACTTTGTATCGATGTAATGAGGCTTCTTCCGACAATATTGATTTTATGAATGAATATTACTTCAAGACAATGCACCATGAGTTTTCCCATATTCTTCAGCAACAAAAAACCCAGCCGAAAGAATTTGAAACATTGAGCGCCGGTCAATACGATCCTACCGGATGGCAAAACCGGACAGCCGAACAGTCTGCAATACTTGGTTACGTATCGCCGTATGCAGGTAGCGAACCACGGGAAGATTTCGTTGAAGTGATCGCCGTTTATATTGTGAAGTCGGATGCTCAATGGCAAACTATTTTGACTATGGCTGCCGCTTCACAGGGACCTTTGCCTATGAGAGGGGACGCCATTATCAAGGCAAAATTAGAAATTGTCCGCAAATGGCTGAAAGATGCTTGGGGAATAGATTTGGACGCCTTGCACAAAGAAGTGCAAGATCGTCAAAACTATGTCAATGATGCATTACAAGAAGGATTAACGGAAATAAATGCAATAAAATAAAATAACTATATGAAGACTTTTATTAAATATATTTTACTTACAAGTTTAGTATTTTTCTTTTCGTCCTGTTTGTGGGAAGAAAAAAATCTGTTTCCCGAATCGGCGGCTTTGCGTTTGAATCATGCAGTTGATAATGCTAAACAGACTTTAATCGATCAAAGTAAAAATAACGGATGGATAATGGAATATTTTCCAACCAACGATACGGAAGGATACACTTTTCTGATGAGTTTCAGCGATAATACATTCGTTACTGTTGCAGCGAAAAACCAGTACACAACCGGTTATACAACAGACGAAAGCGCCTTTGAAATAATTGGCGACGTAGGTCCGGTTCTCACTTTTGATACTTATAATGAGGTGTTTCATTACTTCTCCAATCCCGATAATCCGCAAGGTTTAGGTTTGATGGGAGATTATGAGTTTATTATCATGAATATTTCTCCCGATAATGAGATCACCCTGAAAGGCAAGAAAAGAGAGACAACCATTTTGATGCGTCCGCTTGCGCAAGGTCAGGATTGGAAAGGTTATTTTGATATATTAGACGGGATGGACGCAACCATATTCAATCCCAAGTTACCGGCGACGCTAACTTTGAAAGGGAGTAATGATGGAGACAGCCTCTATTATTTATCCAACGGAGCCACTCATATCTTTACGGCACAAACGCAAGACCAAATCAATGCGTTGGATCCGGGTTCTAATATTCCTTTCATTATCACCGACTACGGCTTGCGGTTTGCACAGCCGGTTGCTATGGGAAAAGATTCTGTTCAAACATTTAAGTTGAGCGACGACAAAAATGAACTGGTTTGCGTGGACGAAGGGAGAAATGCGAAAATAACTGCGCTTGCCCCTGCCGATTACTTTCTCTCGTTTATCAATAACAGACGATCTATGGCATTTGTCTATTCGGATGCCAGTATGAGCCCTTCTGTAAAAACTACATACGCAGTAATTAACGATGGCGTAACGGCAAAATCTCGTAAATTGGAGTATCTTCAATTTGTTAATGATAAAACTTGGGGCGCTTCGCTTACTATTCGCACATCAAGAACCGGTGGTACAAATATTGATGGGTTCTTTAGCTTTACAATGACCAAGAATAATGATTCGGAAATAGCGCTGACATTTAATGGTTTTACAGGAAATTATAATGCAAATGGGAAAACGTATTATGACACTTATGATGGGGTTTCCAATTTCATAGGGTTTGTAGAAGGAGCCTATAAGCTCAATATACAAGGGAATGCTTTGATGTCGGGGTTGGTTCGTCTTACCAGTACAACAGACCCGAACAAATGGTTTGATTTACAAGCAAAATAAGATTTTAATATATTATATTTTTAACAATTAAATTTTTAAAAAAAATGAAAAAGACTTACTTATTATTGTTTTTTTCACTTGCTGTTTCAATTAGTTTTGCACAAGTGAAAAGTTCACATTTAGCTTCAATGAAGTTAAATAAGTCGGGAACTACTGCGATTAGCAAAAATGATTTAAATTTGCAGAAATCAACAATTCAAATTGCTGAAACAGAATGCAATGATGATGTTATTGCTACTTCGTTTGCAAGTGTAAAAGACGCTGTTCAAGCCCGAGCTAAAGCGCCACAGGCAGCACCGGCAGTTTCTTACAGAAACCCTGACGGAACACTTTTGTATGGTTTTACAAGAGATTATAAATCTTATACTAATTATCTTCTCTTATACACTCCTGCAAGAGTGCCGTTTAATTTTGTACCTTATACAGATACTCCGTCGGCTGTATTCTCATGGGTATATCCTGCTACAACCGGTAACCAATCATTAGCAGATGCCACAAATGAGAGTGGTTTTTTGCAATGGACTGGCAACGTTCTGCCTACCGGACGTATCTATAATGTACCAAAAGTGACGGCTACGGCAAATGGTGACAGTTCAACCTTTCAATTAGGACAAGGTGTTACTACCAGATACATGTATTCTGGTGATGTACAAAGAGAGGATTCAACTGGTGATGGTACACGTTTAGGCTCTGTTTCTGAATATCCCCCATTGACATTAGCTAATCTTCAGGCAAATAAACCTGCAAGCGGAAATCTTTATAGTGGTTTTACCAACGTTGGGGGATTCTCATCTTCATATGTTCACGCTACATATGGTGCATGTACCGGTTTAATGCAAATAATGCCTCAATTGGTTTCGCCGCTTTATGCTGAAAGCGTTAGTGTTTTAGCTTATACTGGTGGTACGGCAATGCCGACAGGGGGTGTTTTGAAAATTCAATTTTACTATCTCAATGAAGATGGCTCTCTGGGTGAGTTAATTACAGAATCAACAACCAAAGAATTTGTAAAAACTTATAATTCGCAAGGAGTTTTTGTTTTTACATTTGAAGAGGAAGAAGACGGATTTAATGTTGAAAAACCATTGGTATTAGGGACAAAGGCTCCTATAGCTATTATCATTTCAGGATTTGATGCTACTTGGGATTTTAGTGTTTTGTTTGGCACTAATGGCACTATTTCAGGTACTTCTTATACTTTACACGGAGATCATGTAGCAACTTTTGGTTTCTCAAATGCGCCGGATCTACCCCGAGCTGACATGTATATTCAATTCAATGGAATTTTCAACTGTTTATCCGTTGATGAAGTAACGTCATCCGTTGTATTTCCAGTATCTGGCGGTTTGGGCGTAACGGCGACTGAAGGAACAACTAAATACAATGATATAGACATATATTCTTCATTTGATCATGTTGATGGTGAAGATGAGAATGTATGGATTGAAAGCATGCCGGATTGGGTTACGGACTATGAATTTGATAATACATACTTTGCAGATGTTAACGCCCTTATGTTATTTGTCAAAGCGGATGCCCTACCTGCGGGAGTTACCGGGCGTTCAGGTGAAATAGTGATAGGCTCTTTTGGGGTTACAGCAACTATACCGGTTACTCAAGGAGATTATACCGGAATCCCCTCTACTAAAGCAGAACTAACTACAGTGAGCAGCAACGGCGCTGATTTTGTCATGAAATATTCGGCTTCGGCTACTTCCGTTTCAATTTTCAATGTTGCTGGACAAAAAGTAGCAAATTATCAATTGCCGGCTACCGGTACATTCACTGTTCCTGCAGGAATTTATCCCAAAGGCGTTTATCTCTTTAATTTCAACGGAGCTAATGGCGCTTCAACCGTGAAAGTATTGAAATAACACATAGAATTCCATAAAAGGGACGTTGATGATGTTACGGTAGCATTCGTAAACAAAGTGAAGCAATTCATTATCCCCTACAGGAGAAAAATGGGTTGCTTCTTTGTTTCTACTCTACCATTAGAAGTAACAAAACATGAAATATCAAATTTCTATTTGTGGTATTAATTATATGTTAAATTTAATGAAATTTGTTTATCTTTTTTCTTATCTTATGAAAAAACAGTACTTTTATACATTAAAACTTAATAAGTTGATATGAAAACCAAAAAAATAAAATTTTTATTTTTGTTAGCAATTGTATGTCATACAATTACAACATTTGCCGTACCTGCTTTCCCCGGTTTGATTAAAAAGGCACAACCGGATGGTACTGAAATTTCGCTGTATCTAAAAGGAGATGAGAGAGTTCATTGGATGGAATCGGAAGATGGCTACACATTAATGTACAATGCCGATAAATACATTGTGTATGCTGAACAGGATGTTGAAAAAAACATGATTCCTTCAAAAAGCATATATGGCAAAATGTCTGCGCCTCAAAGCGTGAGGAAAGGAATTCGATATAGTGACTCGCAAGTAAGAGCGCTTACACAAATCAGGACGCTAACCGAAACTCCTCCTCGACAGGCAGCGCAACCCATCGGTTCCCGAAAAGCGCTTTGTATATTGATGGGATTTTCCGACAAAGATTTTACAACAGATAAATCCAAATTTGAAACGCTGTTTAACCAGGTCGGACTTTATAACAGTACAACTCACGGGAGTGTACGTGATTATTATTTAGAAAATTCTTACGGCAAATTAGATTTAACCGTTACGATTGCCGGTCCTTATAAAGCACAGAATACTTGTAAATATTATGCAAACCATGTACAGGCATTTGCACGGGAAGCTGCATTAGCAGCCGATTCAGATGTTGATTACAATTATTTTGCCGTTAATGGCATTTTGGAGTCTTTCCATATTCTGTTTGCCGGATACGGCGATGAGGCAATTCAAAACGGAGAACAAATCTGGTCGGAAGAATGGCAATTAGCTTCCCCTCTGACATTAGATGGCGTTCGAGTTTCTGTATTTTCCTGTTCGCCTGAATTTAGTGGAAGTTCAGGTTCTAATATCACCAATATCGGCGTTATTTGCCATGAAATGTGCCATACGCTTGGAGCTCCGGATTTTTATGATGTGGATTACAGCGGTTTCGATGGAACAGGACAATGGGATTTAATGGCAGAAGGTAGCTGGAATGGTCAAAGTAATACTTATAAAGAAGCCGGCAAATGTCCGGCACATATTAATATGTATCAAAAAATTCAATTCGGATGGGTAGTTCCGAATACGTTGAATCAAATGAAAGCTGTTACCGGTATGCTTAATTCAGCAAATAATCCGGTAGCTTACCGCTATGATACTCCAACGTCGGGAGAATATTATATTCTTGAAAACCGTCAGAAAGTCGGATTCGACAGTTACGTGCCGGGAACGGGGTTGTTAATATATCACGTAAGTGTTACCAACTCAGATATCAGTAGCAACACAGTCAATACTAAACATCCGCAAAAAATGTATCCTGTCTGCGCTTCGGCAACTACAAATCCAAATCCAACAGGGACGCCGGCTGCATACGGAAATATAAATTCCAGCGGATGTCCTTTTCCTGGTTCATCTAACAATAAATCGTTTACCGATTATACAACGCCCGCCGCTGTTGCATGGAATGGGGCTAATACCAACAAACCTGTTACCCAAATTCAAGAACAAAGCGGCGTTATTTCTTTCAATTTTTTAATGCCTGATCCCGACCAGATAAGTAATTTTCAGGCGACAGTCGTCAATCAAAGCAATGTGCAATTAACCTGGGAAAAACCCGCTGAAGACAGCGTTATCGGCTACAATATCTATCGCGACGATCAGTTAGTAATAAAACTTACCGGAAGGGACAACACTTCCTATACGCAATATAATGTAAAATCAGGTAATTACAATTACTGCGTTTCAGCTTTATACAGTGATAAAGAATCCGTTTCGATTTGTAAAAGCGTACAAATTACCAATTCTTCTATTAATAATACTTACCTTTCTGTTCGTAATATAAAATCCAAAAGTATTAATGGTAAAGATATTGAATTAAGCTGGGAATCTCCATATACTGACAAGTGGGTTAGTTATGCCGGCGATTTTAAAGATTATCTTTCTCTATCATATACTCAATTTGTTTCTGCTGTTAAATTTACAACTGATGATTTGCAAAATTTTGTTGGAAGCAAAGTAACCAAAGTACGTTTCCCGATTAATGATCTGCAGTGTAAATATACCATTCAACTTTGGTTAACAAAAGCAGGAAGTCGTAATCCGACAGGTACCCCGTTTTTCGAGCAAGCTGTTACTAATCCTGATGCTTCCGATAATAATTTTGAAGTTACGCTGAATACTCCGATCGATATCACAGGCGATAATGATTTATGGATTGGTATCAAATATGAGGCAAGCCCAAAAGTATTCGTAGGAATAGATGAAGGGCCTATGGTATCGGGATGCAACTTTATGTTTGTTAATAACCAATGGTCTTCCGTTTCCAGTCTCAATAATTTCAATTGGTTTATCTCCGGCTATTTACAACACGAAAGCAGTCCACTTAATTCTCAAGGAAACACTTGGTTGCGATCAACAACAGCTACTTCAATTCCACAAAATTATGTTATCTATCGAGATAATATAAAGATCAATACAACCACTCAACCACAGTATATAGATACCCCGCCGCCTGCCGATTATCACATCTACTGCGTATCTGTTGCTTATTCCGATGGAAAAGAGTCTGAACCGGTATGTATAGAAGCCTCCACCAATATTATCACGTCGCTTGATCCGGTTAATAACATGGAGAATGAAATTAGTATATATCCGAATCCTATCAAAAAAGGTGAAACATTAGTTATTAATTGCATTCCGAATACGGTTTCGACACTTTCGGTTTACACTGTTTCCGGTCAATTATTACAGTATGAAAAAATAAACGGACCGGTTTCATACAAGAAAATGGATTTTGAGCCGGGCATTTACTTATTACAAATAAAAAATGATTCAAAAACATTCATTTGCAAAATTATTGTCAAATAGATTCACTTCATTGAGAATAGGATAGCTCTATGCGAGATGAAGTTTTTATAATACATTCAAACATGAATAAAATAAAAGTACAAAACCCTGTCGTTGAATTGGATGGCGACGAAATGACCCG
>Ga0123354_10013132_pt1 | contig 12840 bp, 9 predicted proteins | sample TergutLab28metaG_2_FD_97872 | JGI IMG/M metagenome (GOLD analysis project Ga0123354, IMG submission 97872) | Labiotermes labralis P4 segment gut microbial communities from Petit-Saut dam, French Guiana - Lab288 P4 | ecosystem: Host-associated > Arthropoda: Insects > Digestive system > Gut ...
AGCTCCTGATGATGGGTGTCAACACCCGAAACATGTAGAGCTGCCTACAGAAATGTAATAAACTGAATAAGTCGCATCTTGTTGGACAATTATTAAATTCGATTCACGATGCACGGACCCATGTATATAAAACTCTGAAAACTTGTTTCAGCCATCCTTAGATTAGTTAACTGAGTTGTTTCTTCGTCAGCAAGGAATGTCTAATGAGGTTGGAAGAGACTCACGAATGTTAAATATGCAATGAAGACAGGAAGAGCAGTCATGTTTGTTAAGAAGCTATCCAAGAGTAAGAAGCGAAGTTACTTCAAACCCCCACACGATAGTTGACAATCCAACACAGGTTCGAACCGCATATCTCACAGCATATGAAGCCTAAATAGCGTTAGACCTCAATAAAACTGCCCAGTTCTATCATTCTTACGCTGAAACTAGGGTGGATTCATATTCCGATACTGTCCTGGCGTCTGACAAAACGCCGTACACTGATATTTCCATTTCAATACAAAATCTCTGCTTCCTAGATGTTTTACAGTCCACGAGTATCCATTTATCCAGTCACTGCTCTCGCCTGCCACACGTTAACACTTAATCCTCAAGCATTTTATTACGCTCTGGCAAACAGTTGGCGAATTTCATTAGTTTCATGGACTACAGAAGGATAAAATTTCATGAGACCCAACCACTGATAAAATTCGACAAAGCCCACACACGAGTACACTTAAACCTCCAAAACCTCGTACATAAAAAAATAAGTCACCAATTAAGGAACATGTTTAGGGGGTGAAAGATTTTAAGTTATAATCATGCAGTGGTTAAGAATATCGTATTTTTTAAGCAACCGTTCCACATTTCAAATAATTCAATCCAGTTCACAAAATTGTCCTACTTGCATCGGAATAAAATGTTTACGGATCGACTTAAAGTCATTATTGTACTACCCGATGATGAAGCTCAAACCATGATGCATAAAATACCTTAGAGGAAATTCAGTCAACTTTTAATATTCAGTTGTCCCGGGTAGCTAACAAATCTGTTCCTTACACTGATACATGTCATAACTGACGGTCACTTACAGCATGCAACATCAATAAAATTCCCACCCATTCGTAAGCAAATGAACTGTCTTTACTTCAAACATCAAAATGATGTTTATATTCGTTGCCTACAACAATCGGGGCACATATGGTTGTCATATTTGGATGCCGTCCATATATGGAGCAAGCAGACAAGTTAGACGTGTCTCATTGTTGTCATTAGTCAAAATACAATGAGAAATAGCTAAGAACAAATGAGTAGAGGTCTAAGTTCTTTAACCGCCACAATTTTCAGTACTGAAAAAAGCGCTTTCAGATACATTAGAACAGCTCTTACATCTGTCACTTACAATGGCGTTTTTGAAGAAGAAATTTTTCAAAGAAAACACACATGTAAATTAACACGACAGAATAATTGGCACAAATGTTTATAAACAAGTGAGATTTTTGTGCAAGATGTGTGGTACAGAAAAGTAAGCGAAGTCGTTTCTCTTCGCCAAACATTGTTGAAGGGTGATAAATAAAGTTACATTTTCTTAAAATGTAGTTCGTGGGGTTTAGCCTGAAAGGAGAATAATAAGAGAATCAGAAATATTATTAAAAGATGGGGATCCGGTCTGGTGATGAAAAACGTTGGGAATATATAATGGACAAGGGGGGAAAGTGGTTCATTTCGTGTTCGACAGGCGATTGTGTGACTGTTCAAAAGCAAAGACGTTGAAAGGAATGGCTCCCCGTCTGCGTGTAACAAACAGACATTGAGAATGAGATTTAAGATTGATAAAAGTTTTGTTCAGCCACCTCGTTCTCCCCCTCACCTTCCCCCAACTCAACCAAAAGAGCATAATTGTATAATTGAGTTCCGCCGGGCGTTGATTGTAACTTGACGGTGTGCGCTCACAAGGGATGAAATACAGTAAAGAAAAATATATGGATGAAGCTGAGAGAGCGAAAATGAATTTGAGGGTTGTGGTAGAAATTAGAAAGGAGGGTGTAAAATAGTAATGTGCCATAAGTGTGGGTGTCAGTGACAGTGATGGAGAGGCGCAACGTTGAGAAGAGGAGCTGCTGCCGCCAGCGAACGGCGGCCCGTCCCAGGCAAGTGACGATCTGAGTGTAGACGTCGGAACTGAAACAGATGTCGCTAGGTCGACTGGGAAGTGGTACCACTGTCTGCATAACCAGCGAACGTGTAGACTGCCGAAGAGTTAACAATATTAAAAACAAACACCACTGACTCTACACATGTTTGGTGTATGTATGTATGTATGTATGTAAAATAAAGGTAAATCGGTTCCATTACAGGCCGAATTAAGGTTCCCAGATTACGTGACAATGGCCCAGTATGGTGGTAAGGTTGTCAGCCTTAGGCACCGACCGCTTTTTACTCCCAGGAAATACTCCTGTTAGAGGCTGAGTCGACCCCAGGGTCATAGTGCGATCGGAAGGATTATGTCAATGAAAAATTCCAATGACACCATCTGGAATCGAACCAGCGACCTTCCGATTTGTAGCACAGCACCTTAACCACGGTGCTACCGCGGTCCCCTATGTGTGTAATATTCTAAATGGCCTGTACACGGTTAAAAACAAACACGTTTAAAATTGTTTGCGTGGGTATGTGTGTACATGTGTGTGTACAAATGTATTATATACTTATTTATCTCGCGGTGTACTTTTAAGTTCAAGGAAGAAAGTATGAAAATGCTACATTTGGAGCGTAGCTTTATATGGTGCTGAAACTTGGGACATTTTGGAAAGTAGATCACAAACACCTGGAAAGTTTCAAAATGTAGTGCTGGAGAAGGATGGAGAAGATAAGATTGATTGATCGTGTAAGAAAGGCAGAAGTACGAGTTTTACATAGAGTGAAGGACGAGAAGAATACCTTAAATACAAAAATAAAATGGGGCGGCTAACTGTATCGGTTACATGTAAAGTAGGAACTGCCTTCTGAAATACGCTATTGAAGAAAAGTTAGAGGAAAGGATAGAATCGACAGGAAGATGAGAAAGAAGACGTAAGCAGCTACTCGATAATCTTAAGGAAAAAAATTGATACTGGAAATTGATGGAGGATGCACTATATCGCACTATGTGGAGAAATCGCTTTGGAAGAGGCTATGGACCTGTCGTACGGCAAACTACAGAATGACTGACTGACTGACTGACTGAATGAAAGAATGAATAAACGAACAAATAAATAAAAGGCACTGTTAGTTTTCCATATCATATATCGTCGAATGCATAATGACAAGTAAATAATAAATTCTAAATAATTTGAAATAAAGCGGTCAAAAATTAATTTAAGGTAACCCGATATTTGCCTCCATAAACAGAGATGACGCCCCTTCTTGTTTCTCTCGTGTTTCTTCTCCTTTCCTCTTCTTTCATTCTTTATTTCACGTTTCCACTTTGTCTTCTTTCTTCTTCCCTTGTCACTGTGTTAAGTTACGTTCTTATCTTTCATTTCCGTTAGTTTTCTTCACCTCAGTTACTTTATGTCTCCCTTTTTTTATAATCTTCTTCGTCTTCTTCTCCTTCGTGCAAATTTAAGACTGTCAGTTTGAGACCGACACACGGCCTGGCTGAATTAATCTAGGAATAAACACTAATTGTTAACCTCATTACACAACAGAGGCAGAAACAAGTGTCAACAAGTGGAGCCTGCCAGGTGCATGATACTCGGACTCACAGTAGTAGGCTGCAGAGATAAAACACTCGCTTCATGTGCAGCAGTCAAGTTGTTTGAACTTTGAGGAGCTGACAGGCTGTGGCAGGCCGCCAAGATGCCCCCCTCCCTCTCCATTCCACTCTACCGCACGGTTTGCTGTCTTCAAACGATGAAGCATGTGCCTCCACCAACTTGTATTAACATCAAGCCCTTGGTTTTAGGGACAAATACCTCCATTAGTACCCGCTATTACCGTGGGCAAGCGTTGCAAAATACCTAATCTCTCTCACCCCTTTCAGAGTCTAGAAAGGAAGACATAATTTCAGTCTCGTGTTGCTTTTCTGAACTAGACAACTGACTGACTGAGTGCTGAAGGTGGATGGTGGCGAAAAGTGAGGGAACATAACGTCGCACCAGTTCGAATACGCCAAAATGTTACACCCGGTTTAGCACTCAGACAGTTTGACCACAAGGCACAATTGACAAGCCATCTAATAAATAAACAGATACTTCTGACATGCATTCGACAGATATCTTGTTCGAACCTCCGCCGGTGAACCAGCTATCCAGATCCAGGCTTCGCTATTGTTCCCATTCCCTCGAGGTAAATAGCGGGGCAGTACCTGAATTAAACCACGATCGTTTCATTCCAAATCCCATCTAATCCATCACTGCCCAATCATCCTGCCACTCACCGACATCGTCATAAAATAGAAGATAAGTACATACTGTGTTTATCTTATGTGGGTTTATTAAAAAATAAAGATTAAATTGATTAGGTTATGTTGAATGTATGGTTGAGGATAATAATGTGTAGAAGATTATGTTTATTGGACCGTGCATCATTGTGGTAGTTAAAGAATAAAAGACCAACTTGATGTCACTTGCTATTTTATTTCCCTTCTTATGTGCTCAACATGTTTCGGACATTAATATATCCATCATCAGGAGCTTGCGACTATTCTGACGAATTACCACATTGGTCGTATTGTTCTTGGTTCGATGTGTGTTGGAATTTTGGTGTGGTTGGGTTGGGGTGGTATCCGTGTTGCAGGCTTCAGCCTGCAACACGGATACCGACTGGTTTCCTGCCTGTCATAACTGAGGAATTTCGTGATTTTCCGCAGTCGCTTCAAGCGAATGATAGAAAAATGCCTTGTTAAATGCCATGGCTCCTCTCTATAAATCCTCCCTTGCATACTGTCCACGTTCTTTCAAACTCATTTCGACATTATTACACATTTTCAAGTTTCGATTCTTCGTGGTTAGGTCGGCGCAGATTTTGTCGACGGCTACAAATTTATAACTACGCAATGGAAGTATTAGACTTCCAGGCACATTTTATAATGTTAGACTGCGCGTACTTCCCAACCACGAAAAAGTAATCAGATAAAACGTCGAAATTTTGCATTGCCGGAATCTAAATTTCCGAAGTACAAAAGCCACAACAAAATGTAGCACTCGCACTTTTCCGGATAACAAGGCGTCCCTTCTTGCAAGGAATGCACACCAAGAGACATCGATCCATCCGAAAGTTTGTTGTAGCCAATGGAGTAGTGTCTTCGGACTACAAGCAGCTCAGCTGCATGCTTACGGTAAAGTTGTGGCAAGAATTTAAAGTATTTAGCAAGTTCCAAGCAGGAGACTGATAGCGGCCAAATGGACTCACGAAACCGAGTATAAGGATACTGGGAGTCCATCGTAACCCTAAAGAAGACCCAGACTTCATTTGTCATAAGAGTCAGAACATGTGCGTTGAGCCTGACATCGAGCCACACTGAAAATAATCATTATCATCATCATCATGTATCATCACCAGTATCATAATAATATACCCTGTCCTCCGCCAACTCTTTTCCGTCTTTATTCCTTCTTTTTATTATCCTTTCATCTTCATCTTTTCCTCCCATAATTCACAGTGAATCACAAAATATACATGTATATCCAGAGCAGAAGGATATCTCTTCAAGGCACATAACTCGTTTTCAGCACGTAAAGTAGGAATGTAAAAAAAAAAAAAAGTTCCTATTACCGAAGGGAAATTTCCAAATATTACTGACCTTCTAGCCGCTGATAATTAAGCTGATTTTTTTTTAGGTGTGCCATCCCCGTTGTGTGTAGTAACTATTTGGTGCTGTAACTACAGTCAATAACACAATTAATGTATGTCTAATAAAGATGTTTTATTATAGACAAAAAACTACATGTTTGGGCCAGCAGCGGCCATCCGAAATTGCATGCCAAAAAAGAGTGTTGATACAATGTGCGTCACTGCGTATCGATGTTGAGATCTCATCATCTACGTGTCGGGCGAAGTTTTTTCTCTTATTTCTTTATGGCATAATTGTGGACTCAAGTAGTCACTGTAGTGGTCCCGTGGACTGAGTGGTATAGACTGGTAGGGTGATACACCTGTTGGCTACTACCAGGCTATACCACTCAGTCCACGGGACCACTCTAGCGACTACATGATTACATACCTAGACCATAAAGAAATAAGAGAAAAAACTTTGCCCGACACGTAGATGATGAGATCTCAACATCGATACGCGGTGACCCACATTGTATCAACACTCTTTTTTGGCATGTAATTTCGGATGGCCGCTGCTGGCCCAAACATGTAGTTTTTTTTTTGTCTATAATAAAACATCATTATTAGAGATACATTAGTTGTGTTAATGACTGCAGTTACCGCACCTAATATATTAAGCTAACGTTTTGCAAAAGGCCCGCCTAAACGCTCTTAAATGTGCAACGGTACCGCATCAGATACAAATATTGTTTGAATTGTCTAAAACTAATTCGTAGTTGGATCTGTCCCCCAGATATCTGAAAACTAATATCAGTTCCCAAACGTTACTTACGGTTCAATAACAATCTCACACAGATTTATTATTACTTTCAGAAGTCCGACGCCTCTTTTAGTCAGAACTGCAAATTAATATGGATGCAAAATGACGATACACAACGCAGAGTGGGACCACCTAAAAGTGTATTTAGGTCCAAGACCGTCACGCCCTTAAACGTTAAGGCATTAGGTTCTTGCGAAACGTCTGGAACCGACGACTCAAAGACGTGAGCGTCATATCTTAGGAGGACGGAGTTCTCAAAATAACAAAACACGACTCGTACGCCTACCATATTAGCTTTCCTACAGAATCCTTGGCCATAAACAAATAACGAAGATAACCAATGGCTTATACAAAATTACGTAAATATCATACAGTTTCGAAATATACATATGAGTGAAGATCCCCCTTCCCTTACGACAATGATTAACTGAAATACCGCAATACATGCACCTCAGAATTACTTGATATTTGAAGTGTACGGTGTGCCTGCGTTGTAATTTGTACACAGATAAAAAAAATACAAAATATTTCGAAGTATGTTTTAAGGACAGCGAACCATCGCAGTATCCACTTTAAATGTTTCTGGCATGCAACAATCTCGTGAGTTCGGATGCCCTCTTGTACACACCTGCCGATCCCACCATCTGCCACCAAATATATACATCTCAGCCAACTCACGAAAAGCAAATACTCGCTCCCCTTTCGACCCACCACTCGTTTCGACGAGCTTCTGCCGGTGGCTGTTGACATATCCGAATACTCCATCACTGGCCTCCCCCCCCCCCAACTTCCTGCAGAAGCAGAGATGTGCGATGGGCAAAAGACTCATACAACTATGACAACAATTTCAACAGAAACAAGAAGAAGGAATGAACGTAGGCGCGAGATGTAACGGCAGACTCTAAGTGCTAAAGGTAACTTAATTGTTAATGAAGGCTTCAACGAAGTGCCCAGCATTCACTGAAATTATGCAAAGAACACTACATTCCATACCGAGGATCCAACGTTCGTATTCGAGAACTCCATATACAAAGAGCAATATTTAATTTTGAACTATTCTCGTGAAAGTTCTGAGAAAACAGTTGCGTCACAACGCAACAGAAATGATCAAAGTTGCGATCAAACAGACGATGGATTAGACAGAGTTCTTTAAAGGAGACATGTAACTATAATTTTGAGCGTCACCGAGAAGATATGTGTAGCGGCAGTGCGCCATACATGTATATTAGTAACACTCTGCAGTTTCGTGTACTGGTAATGTCTATTCGTGTATATTCGAGACGCTCTGTAGTTCGGTGTAGTGGCAGTGCTCCATACATGTATACTAGAGATAACCTGTTCGAATATTCTCCGAATGCCAACTACCTTGCTTGAAAATTATAGTGCTTCTACATTTCTTCCAGGAAGATTCCTGTGTAACAAGCATTAAGACACCATCCACATATTCGCAATCCGCCATTAACAACTACCTCAAATTACACGACATAAGCTACGGAGATGAAAATGGGTTCTTAAAAACCTAGTAAGGAAAAAACAAAACTATCGCGCGAAAAAGTGCGGTGTGTTGTTGTTGTTGTTGTTGGCGGAAGTGGTGGGGGTGTTGGCGGCGGCGGGGGGTGGTGATGGTAATGGAGCGGGGTGGTGGTGATGGTGGTGGTAATAGTGGCGGCGGTGGTGGTGATGGTGCTAGTGGCAGCAGCGATGGTGACAGTTGCTGCGGCAGCAACTGTGGCGGCGGCGGCGGCGTCGGCGACCACGGTGGTGTTGGTGGTAGCGGTAGTGGTGTTGGTGGTGGTGGTTGTGGTAGTGGCGGTGGTGGTGATGGTGGTGGTGTGGGTCGTACAACTGATGATATGTAAACTTATGAACCCGAAAAAATTCACCACACCAAGCGACAAAGCTTTAATTACTTGATCACGTTTGTAACCGTTCTTTTTTCAATTTTTCGTTATTTCCTTATCTGTTTCGCTCTATATTCGTTTCACTATTTCCCACGCTATCTTATTTAAGTTCAATATCTCAACATCTAGCATTCCTGGGCAATTACAGCTATGGACCAGTGCGCAGCGTGCATTGCTACTAATTGATTTGATAATGTGCATTTTCTTCAACACTCAAAATACCTTTTCTTCGTCATCTCTCAATGTGAAAGTTCCAGATCCTGGGTTACGGCGGATATGTTTGCTGCTGTAACCGGGGCGTTCTTTCGAGAAACATTTCAAACCTCGAGGAAATGACACGGCCTGGTGCACGAGCAATACTGCCACCACCATCTTTCCATTTTCCATTCAATAATGAGTTCAAAATACCACCGACAACTTTGAAAATGCATATAGTTACATTATTCTACATTTTCACTTTTCCAAGGGTAAAAAAATACAAAAAGTAAACATGAACAGAAAGAGTTTCGTACCAGAAGGGAAAGAATGAATAACTTTCGGAATCATCTGGCACAAAATAACATAGAGATAGCTCTGGAGACTAACGGTATCTCCTTTCCTTTATGACTCAGAATGTCAGCCGAAGAAAAAAAGACACTATCTATGGGGAGAAAGAGCGAGGGGCAGAAGGGGCCATTTCCCTAAGTGATGCACCAAAGAAAATCAGGACGTATTGTGTATAGCACAGGTGTACTTTTTCAGTGTCCCATTACGAATGAAAGTGGAAGTTTCTCGCACATTTAGAAAATGCAATAAGGTAGGTGGCATATAAAAATAACCACGCAGCACAAGTCAAATGATATGGCAGTGCGCTAATGTTAAGGACAGAGACGGCACACAACACATCAGCGGTACACAGCAACAACAGACTAAGTCACTCCTCTGAATAGGCCTGTGTGTTTCATTTCCTACAATATGTAATCTTATAAATTTTAATTCACTTTTCAAACACGTGCGTTTATATCTTTGTTTTCTTATTTCCATTCATTCGTTGTTCCCTTCATCCAATCTCTGTTCTGTGTTTCTTTTTCCGTGTTCATTTATTTACCTCCTTGTTCTATTTTTTTTTTGTTACGTTGCTTTCTTTCTGTTCCTCCTTCCTGTTTTATCCTTACTGCAATTCATCCTACCCTTCTTCCTCTCTTTTATATGCATGAACATAAATAAATAATAGTTGTTTTACGGTTCGTGTCTTTCTTTCTGTTTTTAATATTCATTTCTTCTTTCTAAATTTCGCTGGTAGTATGGACGTACTGTCCTCCGTTCTTTTGAAGTTTTCAACTACAGAGGTAAGAAAAACAATACAGGAAAATAAGAAGTGGAAAATTGCGATAAGGACGCATATGAAACAGATAAGAACCAAATGATAAAGCGTCTTTGAAACACACAAAGGAGGAGGAAGCAAAGATGAAAACATTTGGCAGAGGTTGGAAGCTCTGAGACAGAATCAGCGAGATGCTGAAAAATATATATTACAAGGAGAAATTTTACATCCGAGCAAGCAAGAAGGAAGGCTGAAATGCACCTAAGGGCGAAACGAAAGGAGGATTCACAGCACAAGGTAAAGAATTGAGTGAGCTGCTTCATTCACGGTTGGAAGAGGAGAAGACGGAAGAAACGAAAATTATATTATGGCTTGTCATAACGTTCACTAACAGTACCAACACTGAAACTTGGGAAAAAACGAAAAATAATGTAGCTTTTGCCAACGTCACATATTCACGTCTAGACACACCGAAGTCCCCTTACCGCTAGCCGTCCTCGGTGATGAACACAAATTCGCCCGCAGGTAACCAGCATTTCGACAGAGCAGTAAGGCTAGAGAATCGAACTGAAGCATCTATTAGGGCACACGGCAAGCTGAGTCTTCCCTCTGTCCCTTTTGCTGAACAGTACTCTGATATAGACCTGAATGACTTCTTCTACAGCCTTACCCAAATGTCACCACATCATTCGATGTTACATGATGTCTGCAGTTCAACTGCATCGTTCAATGACCATAGATTTAAGTTAACTTCAGAAGCTCTTGTTGCTCTGCCGTTTAAGATTTTGGGACCATTTAATAAATTTCTCACAAATAATCACCAACACAGCAGAATATACTATGTCTACAGTTTGTATCACAATCTATGAATACACTTACAAGTATATTTTAAATGCGCTCAAATTTCGGCAGGTCAAGAACTAGCAAAATGTCTTCTCAAAATATTATAAATTATGTACGACAACTATCTACCTAACTAACTAGCCAAGTAACTGATCATCTACCTAACTAACCAATTAACTGATTCACAAACTAACCAATTAACTAACTAGCGCCAAGATGCAGGCCTACGTCCTCACAGCGGTGCTATTGAAAATCGTATCCTTGGATGTTAAGCCAACCGACTTGTAAATAGTTCTACAGACGTTTCGATAAATATTACTGTCTTAATTTCATGGCCAAGCAGTTCAAGTACAGCAGCATATATCATTCAAAACGATGGTAACTTTTTATCGGATGACACGGCGTCACATTCTGGAAGTCTGGAACATCGTCTTCACGATTACTCAGCGTGTCAACAGATGTCCAAGGTGCATGAAAATCAAAGGTTCTCTACCGTATTAACAAGAGTCAGGAATCAGAGACTACCCGTACGTATCTTCCCGTCATGTTTCTGTCATCAGAACGCTGTAGGAATTTCCCATCCAGATCCTACACTAGCTGCCCAGCACATAAGACCATCAAAGACGAATATAAATTATGAAGTTCTTCACTATGTCGTTTTCCCCAGTCTCCAATCACTGCCTCTGTCTGTATTGAGACATTCTACTCAGCAATTACTTTCCAGACACCCTCAATAAGTGTCCGTTTAGAACGGCAGATGACGCTTCAAACCCACAAGCAACCAAGTTTTGTGTATGGAATAGCTTCGAAAAGTTCCCGCAATTAACTGGTATAATTTACAGGAACTGCTACTGTAAATAAACAAATGTATATTGAATCTTTCGTCGCCTTAGGGGTGCAGTCAGTTGGAAACACCCCAAAAAATGGATAATCAACAATTGTTTCTTCTTCACGACAATGCTCCAGCACACCGGTCGGTTTTGGTCAAAAACTTCTTAGCAAATAAAAAAGTGACAATACAGAGGCATCTCCCACACACGTCTAACTTGGCCTTAGATAATTTTCACATGTTCTCTCAGCAATGAAGGGATGGTACTTTCGTTATGGAACTGGCATCATTGAGAATGCGACGGAGAAGCTGAAAAGACTATCACAAAACGGCTTCCAGGAGTGTTTCCAAAAACTTTACGGTCGCTGGCCGATGTGTGCAGTTGCTTAAGGAGACTATTTTAAAGGAAATGTAGTTTTAATGAATTACTGTCTTGTATTTACCTGAAATAAAGCGATTCTGGAAACAATTTGAAGGTACCGCTTATTTATGCTTACTAAATGTAATGACTGAACTGTACTGTCTTCTATACATACAATATAAATACAGTTACGTTAGCGTTGATCCACTTGTCAGAGACGATGCGTAGTGCTGAAAGTAAGGGATCCATTGCCACCATATTCAGAGCTGATGTGACATGAAACACAGATAAACGTCTCTTTATAAGATGCACTTCAGTACAGCCCCCAAAAATCTACATCGTATTTAGACCGCCGCAAAAGCAGCATATTTCCAGTGACTGAAGAACTTCGGTAGATTACCGCAACATCGCCATCACTAGTAACAACTGATCGTAGCACTCACAGCGCCTGCAAAATTTCCGTTATTCCATGCACAAAATGACACCAGTGAGATCCCTTTCATTTCTATCTTTCTTCTTCCTGTTTCTTCACCGTTAGTACTTTCTTTTGCAAAATCTATTAATTGTCAAAGAAATTAGCAGGTTCTGTAAGGAAGTCGAGGAAGACGGTATGGTATTAGTTACTTAGCAACGTAATTATTGTTAGTTTTCAATTATTGTCTTAGGGTCTCAATTAGTTAATAAAACGTTGATTCATGCCAAATATTTTGCCTATCATGTAGTCGTTTTTATTAAGATATATTTATTTATTTATATTTAATTAGCTGGGGACCGCGGTAGCACAGTAGTTAAGGAAGGTCACAGGTTCGACCCTAGATGGTTTCACTGGAATTTTTCATTGACATAAAATCCTTCCGATCGCACTATGGCCCTGGGGTCGACTCAGCCTCTAACAGAAATGAGTACCAGGAGCATTTCCTGGGGGTAAAGGCGGTCGGTGCGTAAGGCTGACAACCTTATCACCATCCTGTGCCGTTGTCATGAAATCTGGGAACCTTAATTTCCTGGAACCCTCTGGGCCACTCCAGGCCTGTAACGGGACTG
>Ga0123354_10013133_pt1 | contig 12840 bp, 8 predicted proteins | sample TergutLab28metaG_2_FD_97872 | JGI IMG/M metagenome (GOLD analysis project Ga0123354, IMG submission 97872) | Labiotermes labralis P4 segment gut microbial communities from Petit-Saut dam, French Guiana - Lab288 P4 | ecosystem: Host-associated > Arthropoda: Insects > Digestive system > Gut ...
ACAGAACACAGTAAAGGAAATAAAACAGTACCAGAAAAAGTGGCTACAACACGTACAGAGGATGGACACAAACAGACTACCAAAACAAGCACTACAATATAAACCAAAAGGACGTAGGAACATGGGATGACCGAGGAAGAGCTGGAGGGACCAATTTCATCTTGAGGATCAAGGAACAGGAAACACACTTAACCCTTCAGGAACATGATGATGGTGAGTTATCAAGATGAAGCACGGTCCAATACACATCAGATGATTCACTAGTGAGTTGTCTTAAAAAACAATATTAAAATTTACATTAAAACAGCTCCGACATGTTTCGGTGTTACAGTTACACCATTATCAGATAGCGCATTAATTTGTGCTCACTAACGTTACAATTGTTAAAATATTTTAACAAATGTAACTTTAGTAAGCATGAATTAATGCGCTCCCTGATGATGGTGTAGCTGTAACACCGAAACACGTCGAAGCTGTTTTAATGTACCTAGGAAGTGTGTCATCCCCGTTGTGTGTGTGAAACTAGGAAAAGGTATGTAGTCAAACACAACTAGATCACTGAGGTGTATTTAATGACTGTGATGGATGTTGTTTCCATCACAGTCATTAAATACACCTCAGTGATCTAGTTGTGTTTGACTACATACCTTTTCCTGTTTTAATGTAAATTTTAATATATTTTTTATGACAACTCACTAGTGCATCAGTTGCCGAATAAATAAAACTTTGATAATATAAAAAAGAAGTGAAAACTTTTGATAACTGTTCATTTACACTCATATGCAACATGAAAATATGTCTGATCTATCGCTGTAACAAATTTCACGTACCTAATTCCAATCATACATTAGCTATCACCAAAAAAATGTCCAAATAAAAAAATTAATTGTGCAATCTCCATGTTACTTTACACTCTAAAAAAACCTTTACCTCCCACAAAACCTCATCAACATAAGTGGCCCCAGTGTCACACCCAGGAGAGAAGTTTGCTTGTACAGCACTGGAATGGCTTCCAATTGCACAACATTCATACAAAGTTCCACCAAAATTTGTCACTAATTCAGAAGTTAAAAATGAGATGCACAGCCACAGATATGCTGGTCACAACAGCCTTCCCTTCAATCACTAGGGTAGCAAGAGAGGTGGTAAGAAAATTTGAAGAAAACAGAACTCAGTTTAAATAAGCTTAAATTTTAGACTAGGCAGAGTATACACACATAAAATAAAGCAACTGTCCACTTTCTTTGGTTTACTTTAAGATGTTGTCAGTAAATTTTACTATACAGTGTCCAATTGCAGAACTATTGATATACTGGAAAAGGTTTGGAAGAACGGACTGTCATCTAATACAGATACTACCAAACAACTACCTGCAAAGACTACAAAACTCCACAAAATGCTTCATTCAGGGTAGTTCATGACCCAGCTGACACTGTAATCAGACATGTCCCCCTAAACAGAAATGTAGCCTCATAAAATGTGTCCTCCAGAAATACTCTTAAATGAGAAAGCAATGAACTATGTAATTCATCAATAGAAAAATGTAATTTACGTGTTGAATGACACATTTCTGACACCAAATCCATAATAATGCATAAGGAAAGATACAATTGTGTAACCCTAAGCTTTGGGCTAAACATGACATTCTTGGAGTGGTTGCTGTACCTTCCTGAAGTCAGCATGGACAAATGGAGAGTTCCACCCCATCTTGCATCTTTTGGAATACTCTTCTGTAGCCTGCAGTACCTACCTCTTGAGATTTCCACTGCATCATCAAGATGCCACATAATAAGGGTAACCATGGCTGGACCAATGAGATAGTGAAGACATGGGTTTAAATAATGCTGCAACAATACCATTGGTACTGCAACATCCATTGTCTGCTCAGACAGACTGTGTCCTGAAAAATTTTGTGATGTGCTTCAGTTTTCATTCAGGGTCATGTTTAACAATGTATGAGTGTAAAAAACGAAGTACAGTGGGGTTTTTTTTAAGCTCATGGTCCCATGCATCATAAGTCTATATTAATAAAAATCCAACTAGATGTAACAGGATGCAGTCTGCTTTATTTTACTGCAAAATCACTCTACATGTTTTGGGTGCTTACCGCACCCATTATCAGGAGTACTAAAAACTGTAACCGCAGCCTCCGGTACAGGTCATAATATCGGTACAGCTACTTCCATCTAAGTCCCGACCTTGCCACATTGGAGGGAAGTAGCTGTACTGATATTATGACCTGTACCGGAGGCTGCAGTTACAGTTTTTAGTACTCCTGATAATGGGTGCGGTAAGCATCCAACACATGTAGAGTGATTTTGCAGTAAAATAAAGCAGACTGCATATTTTGGGTCTAGTTGGATTTTTATTAATATACAGTGGGGTGCGCTACAATGAATGAACAAACACTACAACAAACAGTTTGTTTTTTATGTTCGTACTGTGCATCCTGACATTATTAAAGTTTTATTTATTCACCAACTGATGCAATAGTGAGTTGTCTTAAAAAACAATATTAAAATTTACATTAAAACAGCTCCGACATGTTTCCGTGTTACAGTTCCCTGATGATGGTGTAACTGTAACATTGAAACATGTCGGAGCTGTTTTAATGTAAAATTTAATATTGTTTGTTAAGACAACTCACTAGTGCATCAGTTGGTGAATAAATAAAAACTTTGACAAGTTACAACGAACAGTTTTTATCAATAAAATCAAGGATGCTACAATGAACACTATCGGCTGACGTAGCACGCACGTGCGCATGACGTGCTGGACCTTCCCGCTTTGATTAGATTGTCAGTCATCATCTTTGTTATTGTTTGTAAGGTTCAGTTATCAGTTTAGTTCAGTTATCTGTGCCTTTAGCAGTGAAAATATTTTTTTAAATTATTCTGCTATACAATTTTAGCCATGAGCCAGTAAAATAGAGTGAGAAAGTTAATTAATAAGATTGTTTATGCTGTTCAAATTTCCATGCATAGTGTATGAGAGTTAAATAAATTCATTTTATATAATTATTACACTTATGCTTTTGATTTTGTATTACAGTTTCCCTGTTTAAATGGTTGTGTTGGTTAGTAACTTTGCTCTAGGCTGTGGGCTTGCAACAGATTACCCCCATATACACACATTTCAATGTATGCTAGCAAGAACAGATGCTATTAACAATTGAGGTTATAGAAACAATTATGTTCATTTCATACTGTCTGCTCACAACTTGGCATTCGTTTTTGATGCACACATCTGAATCTGATCTCAATATGTGGCCTAATAGTGCCACAAGTGGCATGTAAATGAATTACGGGATTCTTGTACATGTGAGAAGTTCTCATATATCATACAGTCAACATAAAGCATGAGGAATTTTTTTTTTACAATAATTTATCAATCACCTTCATGTAGCTGTATCTCATGGTATAAGTATATAATAATCCACACTGGGTAATTTGTCAAGTAAGACTGATATGAACATAGAGATTGATGGACATGACATGAGAAAATGTTCTAAAATACTTGGATTAGTTAGAGAATATGTTCACGTTGAAAATACGTTCATAATTAAAGGACCTACGCTGACTGTCACTACATCAGTGGAATCTGTCATGAAGTGTTTATGATCAGTTTCCACTATTGCAGCCAAATACTGGTGGCAACAATTGTAAAGATCATCACAAAGTGAATACAGTTGTAACATGATGGTTGATAGCAATTAACACAGACTTCTATCAACATGAAAGAGAAAAGCTCATCCCAGATAGGGACAGCAGAACAATTGAACCTGGACCATTCCCATTGCACAACTGAAAACAAATAACCCAAAATGTCCGCATTTTAACCTTATTTTTTAACACACCCCCAAATAACAAACTCAGAAAAACAACCCTACAACCTTACTGCAGACATTGCACTATCAAGGCACATAATGCAGAAACAGAATAACAAGGTACGAAATGTATGTATCCTGTAACAGTTCTGACATACTGATTCACCGTTGTTGAATTATACTGAAAACAATGAGACTTATGAATAACCTGTAACAGTAAAATATATACCTGTACAGACCTGGAGAGGCTCCTAAGCTTCCAGAAGGTACAGGCTACCAGGATTTCTAGACAATTGGCACATGAAGGCAGCATGATTGTCAGTCCTGTGCATCAGCTGTCTTCACCCCCAAGGATATGTTCCTGGTACCCATTTTTGTTAGAGGCTGAGTCAACCTCAGGGCCATAGTGCAGCCACAAGGATTACGTCAATGAAAAAACCAATGACCCCAATGGGAATCAAACCTGTAAACTTGTAGCCCAGTATGTCGACCAACTGTGTCATTGCATACCCCCATGGAAAAAAAGTGTATTGGCCATAAGATGTACGCTTCACTTTCTTTGCTCCAAACATTGTCATTTTGAGAATACTTGGCAAGTCATGCTGACAAATATTCCTACGCTTGCATGTCAAGCATCTGTGGCTGTTACTGATATGTTATAAACAAATTTCAGTTAACTCCTCCCAAGATCAATATAAAATAGGATAAAATAGTCAAACACAACTGTGTTTGACTATTTTATCCTATTTTATGTGATTATAGAATACAACGGAAACGCCCCAACTTAAAATTAAAACTCCCAAGATCAAAGTTCATGAAAATCAGTCTGGTGGTTCTGAGTTTGTTGTTTTGTGTAAACCTGTGAACAGATAAAGTGGTCTTTAACCCTTTACATGCCGAGTTAAATCCTAACTGCCCTTTGCTAGCATTATTCGGAGGTCACCATATTCTCCACGTTAGCAGATAAAGGGTTAATAAGCACCCTTCAGTGTTGAAAACATGCCTCATAGAAAAAGATTACAATTTCTTGCTTAATCATTTGAAAGTCTAATTTAATTCAAAATGCAGACATTCACTGATGTCTATAATTTACCAATGTCTGAACCATTCTTTCCAATTTATGTACCGGATTCTAACGCTGACTTCCAGGTCTTCTAGTTTCTGACTGTATTTCTGCTGATTTTTAAGAACTCTAGGTATTACCAGGGGGATGTGGTGGTGCAGTTGATTGAGGCACTGTGCTACAAGCCAGAAGGTCACAGGTTCGATTCCCAGTAGGGCCGTTGGTATTTTTTATTGACCTAATCTTTCCAATCGCACTGTGGACCTGGGGATGACTCAGCCTCTAAATGAAATGAGTACTTGGGGCATACCCTGGGTAGGGTAAAGGCCGCCAGTACACACACCTGACAACCTTGCTAAATTCATGTGCTGCCTGTATACAAGTTCTGGGAGCCACGACCTCCTGGATCCATAAGGGCCTGCCCAGGTATAGCTTTATGTTTTATGGTGTCATATTCCTTTCCTGTGTGCAAGCATATTTATTCTGTTCTCTTTTTTATTTTGATTTTGTGTCAAGCTTTACTTTTTTGGTATGTGTGTCACCTTCAGTACCACTCAGGAAATCATTAATTAACAACAAGTAAACGTACATGAGTAAGCACAATGCATTAACGTTTAGAAGTCAGAATGACAGAAGGAATATCAAGACCAACACCAACCTTTCAGTTTCGAGGGATCCATCTTGTAAGCAGTCGTATGCACTTTCACCAGCTTCAAATGGTTGGAGGGGGTTAGTGTGACTAGAGACTTGTGGATAGTAATGGCATCCTTCACTGCTGCATCCACACCAGCAGGACCACCTGAAATGTAGTTTATTCCACTGTGTTCATATGAAGAATAGCCATTAAACACAAAGCCATACACTAATATTTAACAAAAAATGTACGGTTCTGGATCATATTACCATGTTTTCACCATTTCATCATAATAACTGCAAGATTCCAGCAAATGAAAAAGATGAATTGCATAAACTAGTGTCTTATATTTTTGACTTATGACATCAGGGACCAAGGCTGTACATAGCAGATACTTAACCCACCTCATTGCCCAACTGCTAGACATAGTCTGCTTCTCAGAAACTACTGAGTGCAGATAAATACATTTTTCATATAGACAGGGAAACCCAGGAAAGTTATTAACTTTATTATTACATGAATGAGTTATGATTCACATCAATTTGTTTGCCCATCACAGCATACAATTGCTGTGGCACTCACTGGAAACCCATGGAGACAATTCCAATCAAACTTGGGGAAAACCTAACTATAGCTCACCACAGGATGCAGGGCCCTCTTACATAGACAATTCCTATCACGCTCACTGCACAATGCAATGCTAAAGCCATTCTTTTTCTTTTTTTCTTTGGGTTGGGGGGGATGCATGGGACTGGAATTAAGCATATATTCAGCCACAAGAAAACAGCTATTATCTACTGTAAACAGTACAGCCACTTTTCAACAAAATCCATCAGCACTCAACTTCTTAATGTTACATACAGTGACAAATCTCACATATATTAATGGGATTCTGAACGTCTCATATAGTGATACACAGTCATTCATCGCTTAATGACAGGGATACGTTCTGAGAAATGCGTCGTTAGGTGACTTTGTCATTGTGCGAATGTCATAGTGTACCTTGATCGTTGCACCATGTAATGCAACTGATGTACATAAAATTTTTTACATTAAAACATTTGAAATCGCTCAAACATGTTTCGATCCTAAGATCATCTTCAAGGAGCTACACTGTTCCTTGCTAAAGTCACATTTTTTAAAACACTCACTGATTAATTTCTAAACCATATTGCTGCATTTGTCTTTAATAACTTTAGTTTGGTGTTCTTGTAGTTGGTCTTAAGTTTTGCCTGTTGGGCATTAACTATCTTCATCGTTGCACCGTGCATTTCGTAGAGTCATTTAATGAGCACACCAACTAATGCACATTCATAAAACTTTTCACATTAAAACATTTAAAATCGCTCCAACATGTTTCGATCCTAAGATCATCTTCAGGGAGCTACAATGTTCCTTGCTAAAGTCACATTTTTAAAAAAACTCACAGATTAATTTCCTTATATTAACTTGGTGCTGTGGCAGCATGACGTATTGTGTAAGTCGTACGCTGCTGAGAATGCGCCTGACTATGGGTGTGTCATGTGTTACGTTGCGTGAGAGTCTCACGCAACGTAACACACATAACATAAAAATGTGACTTTAGTAAGGAACAGTGTAGCTCCCTGAAGATGATCTTAGGATCGAAACATGTTGGAGTGATTTTAAATGTTACAATGTAAAAATTTTATGACTGTGCATTAGTTGGTGTGCTGATTAAATGTCACAGAGTGTACTTACACAAACCCAGACAGTATAGCCTACTACACAACTAGGCTATATGGTATAGCCTATTACTCCTAGGCTACAAACCTGTACAACATTGTACTGTACCGAATACTGTAGGCAACTGTAACACAATGGTATTATAACATTATATTATAATATTATAATCTTATGCAACCACCGTTGTATATGTGGCCATCGTTGACCGAAATGTCATTACGCAGCGCACGAAAGTAGTTAATGCTGTAACGCTTATTTATTCACCGCATACATGACTTGTTTCAGCCAGACAATTTTGGCCATCAACAGGCGATAGGTAGACCAAGAAACAGATGGCAAAATGAGGTGAGAGAGGATGGGACGAATAGTTGGTGGAGAAGGGTGGCAGGAAAAAGTACATAACACAGAAGAATGGAAGAAGCTCCTGAGAACGGCAAGGAATCGTCACATTCTGCACATGCCAAAGTAATGAATGAATGAATGAATGAATGAACAGGCGATACTACAACAATATAAATGGTAAATTGAGGAAAGGGCTTCTCCTTAACATTACTATTTAACCTATAATTACATTATTATACCAGAAAAGGAATAAAAGGATTAAAAAAACATTTACAATGTTGAAGTGTATCAGTAGGGAAAAAGTTAAACATTTCATTATTCTTTCTCTTGTACAACAATATAATTGTTTCAGGGTCAACAGTAATGTCAAGGACAGGCCACTTCTTCACTTCATCTTTTATATTGTTGTAACATCATCTGACGATGGCTGAAACTGTCGGCCGAAACATGTCACACATGTGATGAATAAATGAATGTTACAGCATTTATGGTGATGTATTGGTCGGATAACTACAGGGAATGCTAATTAATCAAATACAACGGGATGACGTGACACAAGTTTGAGGGGCTTCTTTATGTGAATGTATGCACTGACTGTACTTGCACTTGCATTGAGTACTGCATGCCTTAAAAGAGAATGTTCTGAACCTCCACACCAACGTGCATTGGCACAGTACTAAAGTTAAAGGTAAAGTGTTCCCGTTACAGGCCTGGTGTGGCCCAGAGGGTGGGTAGAGGTATAGCTCTACTCTTCCATGACCGCGGCACTAGAAGGGGGTGAGTGGTCAACAGCACGCACGGCCACAATTTACCCCTGGGAAAGACCCAGTACCCATTTTACAGGAGGCTGGGTGGGCCCCAGGGACGGTCTGGACGGGCGGAAAATCTCGTCCACACCGGGATTCGATCCTGGACTGTCCAGCCCGTAGTCAGTCACTATACCGACGGAGCTACAATTTGCAAAGTACTGTAATACAAAATTTAAAAGAAAAAGTGCATGTTTATGCAATCCAGTGGGAATAAGATATATTTCATACACTCACTCACTCACTGTATGGAGCAGAGTCCTTCTTGAGAAGCTAACCGGTTCTCATCTAGTCAAGAAATTCCCCGTATTTTATGGAAGCCGAAGCTTTATTACTGCATTCACAAATGCCTGCCACCTGTCCCTGTACTGAGTCAGCTCAATCCAGTCTAAGCCTCTACATCCCACTTCCTGAAGATCCGTCTTAATATTATCCTCCAATCTATGCCTGGGTCTTCCGAGTGGTCTCTTTCCTTCAGGTTTCTCCACCAAAACCCTATACATGCCTCTACTCTCCCCCATACCTGCTACATGCTCTGCCCATCTCATTCATCTCGATTTGATCACCCAAACAATATTTGGTGAGGAGTACAGATCATTAAGCTTCTCATTATGCAGCTTTCTCCACTCCCTGTTACCTTGTCCCTCTTAGGCCCAACTATTATCCTCAACACCATATTCCCAAACACCCTCAGTTTACATTTCATACAATATCAAACATAACTGAAGAATAACCACAAACTAGATGCCATTTATTATTTTATTGTACTTCTTATAGGCTCAACATGTTTCAGGCACTACTATGCCCATCATCATCAGGAGCTCGCGACTATAATGCTGACTACCACATTGGTCGTTTCGTTCCTGGTTTACTGTAGGTTGGAGGTTAGGTGTGGGTAGGCTGGGGTAGTGTCAGGTTGCAGGCTAAGGCACGACTTGTGCCTTAGCCTGCAGCCCAGACATTACTCCAGCCTACCCGCACCTAATCTCCAACCTACAGTAAACCAAGAATGAAAGGACCAATGTGGTAATCAACATTACAGTCGTGAGCTCCTGATGATGATGGGCATAGTAGTGCCCGAAACATTTTGAGCCTATAAGAAGTCCAATAAAATAATAAGTAGCATCTAGTTGGTTATTATTCTTCAGTTATCGCAATGATGTATGGTCCAACACACATCAAAGTATCAAACATAATTTGAAAGCACATCAGAAAACATATTCAAAACAATCTTTAGTTTAACTCTTTCTATGCATGCAATAAATAAATTTGATTAAATAGTGTTGTGTTTACAATGCATGACATTTCACACTGTCAGATTAAAAATGAAGTCACCACCAAAAAGGAGCATATGAAGCCTTACACTGGGACTGAAGGGTACAAGAAGTTTTTGACTCTCAGCTTAATGGGTACATTAAATGAAAATGGTCCAGAATCAATGGTTTAGTGCGCCGCAAGTGGTGACTTACTTGCACATTAACCTTTAGGCGCCGGAATTATTTTTTTAATTTTAGCACACCCTGTATATAAAATGTGAATAATACAGGAACCAAATGTGTTAGAATTATGAAACAAACAGCATTTTGAAGAGAAAAAAACTGAGAGTATACACCATGTTTAAAATATTCAGTACCTATATTTGTTGAATAAATATATAAAATGCAACTTTGGAGGTTAGCGGTGCGGTACGTCAACTATAGTTGACGTTAGGCATCTTAAGGTTAAAATGGAAGGAGAAAATGCAATGTGTAGCCACTCACCCTGTATATCAATTAGAGCCCCCAACATTTCCATAACAGACTTCAACCATGATACATTAGCCACCACCTCATTTAGAGGAGGTGGGCCAGTGCCCTCAACAACTGAATTGTTCAGAACGGTAGATATCAAGTTGAAAGCGCTGATCACAGCATGTCGCTGTTGTTGCTGTACCACACGATGAGCCACATCCACACAGAATGCCATCTCATCAGCTGACAAGGTACGTTGGATGTGTGGAGATTCTGGTGTGGGACGCACACGATGTAACCCACTGGCTTGGAAGAGATCTCTCACTGATATCGGTTCTGCAAAGTCTATGTGCACTTTTCCGTATCTTTCATTTAGCATGTTTAAGGCTTTTATCAGCCCCTGGAATAAAAAAAAGACGCATTTTGGGATATTTCGTATCGGTCCATGTTCAACCATCTGCCCTCCAAATGAATAAATCACTTTTGTATCTGATTATACATTTTTGAAACAATACTACCTGAGAATTACCATGCAAATCGGTCACAATATGTTGAACTAACATTAAATCGCTGTTGGTTTAACCAGTGTGAACAGTGTTGTTTCTTTGTGACAAATTCATGTAAGTAAATCTTCATCACAATAACAAACAATACACTCCGTCAAATCTTAGTAATTAACCAACTTAATGCACAAATTCTTGTTTTATAATAAGTTTATTATATGCCTCTACATGTTTTGAGCACCATGTGTTCATCAGGAGGTCAAAATTGTATTATACAGCATCTGGTATCATCACACTCCATAGGCGGCTGCCCCGTGCACAGTCCTCTCCCAACCTGCGCACCGGACGGCCACCTACAGAGTGTGATGATACCAGATGCTGTATAATACAATTTTGACCTCCTGATGATGAGCACAATAGTGCTCGAAACATGTAGAGGCATATAATAAACTTATTATAAAACAAGATTTTTTGCATTAAGTTGGTTAATTACTAAGATTATACCGAGATGTATGGTCAGCAAAACATCAAAAAAAAAACTCTGCCAAATTGAACACATAAGACACATCTGTTGAATGAGCACAAAGGCAACTAAGTCCGCTTCATGACCTGAGAGCATGTATTTAAATACATGCAAAGCTACTTCTAACCACAGTGACTGACCCACATACACAAAATGGAAATATGTCATGAGATAAACGCTCAATATAGCAATCTTTCTCACTTACAGTACATACATAATGTTACTCACTGGAAATAGACATTGCTATTAGCTCTGTATGACCTCATGTAAAGGTACAGCAATCCCATTACAGGCCTGGACAGGCCCTGAGGGTTCCAGGAGGTTGAGGCTCCCAGTTTTCCTGGTACTCATTTCTGTTAGAGGCTGAGAGCCCCAGGGCCATAGTGTGGCCAGAAGGATTATGCCAATGAAAAATTCCAATAACACCATCGGGAACCGAACCTGCGACCTTCCGTTTTGTAGCACAGTGTCTCAACCAACTGCACCACCGTGTGCCCCCTTATGACCTCATGTAAATAAGTTAACTGGATACAAATTATCGTAGCCACTATGTACAACTCTGATAGTTTGGATATTTCATGACAGACACAAAAATATAACTAAATAAATTCTTAGAGAAGGATTACAGATAATAAATAGGTCTAGGAATATGAGAAGGATCAGTGGTGTTAAGTGATGTACATAACATCGATATAATTGAGGGTTATCACTTAACAGGATGTGAAAATTCATTAAAATGGGCATTGTTTTCCCTGCAAAAGAAATGGCCTTCAGTTAAGTCTCTGGTATGAACTGGAATCACGAGACCACAACTGATGTGATTAACAGTTAATCAGGAGGATTTCAAAGAGGTAGGAGCTACAGACTGCGGCTCTGTGAAACACAGCATGGAGGGCAGTGTATGAGGAGACCAACAGCTGACACAAGGTGCAAAATTCAGTTAAATTGAATTCAGTTTATTAACGTGGAGGCTTTACAGCACAAGTGCCTATTATAAAGACAGCACAGACACACAAAAACAATCCCTATATAAAACCAGCTAGATGCACTAATTTATAATTTCTCAAATTAATTTTTGGAATAAAACTCTTCATGTTTCGGACAGTTCCTCTCTCCATCATCAGGAGTTTTTCACTGTACACACAGCAATGGTATATGTCATACAGGTTACAGCTACAGCTTGCAAGCAGAACTGTAGGACATATGCCACTGCTGTGTGTACAGTGAAAAAGTCCTGATGATGGACAGGGGAACTGTCCGAAACATGAAGAGTTTTATTCCAAAAATAAATTTGAGAAATTAGTGCATCTAATTGGTTTTATATAGGAATTTATCACAATGCACGGTCACCTGAACGTCAAACACAAAAAACAAAACAAAAAAAATTATATGGCAGACAAAGCGGTTATAAAAAAGTACTAAGGCAAAAGCCCTAAACCCCCCAAAAAACATACATAATTTCATATAAAAATGTCACATATTAGCACAGAATTTGTTTTAAAGAAGTCGTAGTAGCTTTTGTAAAGATATCGACCTCTTGGCACATTTCATTAGCAACCAAAACACATCTAGTAGATGGGCCATAGTGATACCATAATGTAATATGCTCCAGAATTCCCTATTTTCCCCCCCCCCCTCCCCCCCCCCTCCCCAAAAACAAACCCAACAGCAAAGCCCACCCACAGAAGCCTACAGAACAACCAACAATC
>Ga0123354_10013134_pt1 | contig 12839 bp, 8 predicted proteins | sample TergutLab28metaG_2_FD_97872 | JGI IMG/M metagenome (GOLD analysis project Ga0123354, IMG submission 97872) | Labiotermes labralis P4 segment gut microbial communities from Petit-Saut dam, French Guiana - Lab288 P4 | ecosystem: Host-associated > Arthropoda: Insects > Digestive system > Gut ...
TACCGACAGAGCGGCCGCCGCCGGTCGGCGAAGTTAGTGCCAACTTTTGCGGATAGAGGGGTGTCACGTGGTCAGCGCAACGGGTCCCCACAGCCGTTAATCTCTGTCTTCTAGACCTGGAGCTGCTACTTTTTTCATTCAAGTAGCTCCTCAATTGACCTCACGAGGCTCACGAGGCTGAGTGGACCCCGTTACAGACCCACTACTACTCAGAAAATCTGGTAGCGCCGGGATCGAACCCGGGACCTCTGTATCTGTAGCCAGAAACTCTGACCACTAGACCACAGAGGCGGTCGTCAGTCGCCTTTACCCCCAGGAAATGCTCCTGGTACTCATTTCTGTTGGGGGACCGCGGTGGCACAGTGGTTAAGGTGCTGTGCTACAAATCGGAGGGTCGCTGGTTCGATTCGAGATGGTGTCATTGGAATTTTTGACATAATCCTTCCGATCGCACTATGGCCCTGGGGTCGACTCAGCCTGTAGCAGAAAGTGCGATCGGAAGTATTTTATGTCAATGAAAAACTCCAATGACACCAGCGACCTTCCGATTTGTAGCACAGCACCTTAGCCACTGTGCTACCTCGGTCCCCCAATATAAATAATGGAGAAGAGAAATATCTCGTTAACCACAACTTCATCATTGTTACTCGGAAATAACTGTCACGGTCATTTACTTTGCAATTGGAGTCAACAGTGACTGTTAATTTCCGCGCATCAGCAACCGCTGCCCAGTATTTTTTTCTGGGCGACAGTGATCACTGGAATTGCAATACTGCAGCATTTTTTTGATATCTTATATTTTTAACAAATTTAACAACCGGATATACGTAACCTTGTAGATACAACAACCAACCAACAATTTATACGATTTTATGACTAGATAGACCCAGCGAACCTATAATGTAAATACACGTAGTACCTTTTTAATAAGTTTAACAACTGGATAAACGTAGCCTCTACATGACATAACATGTTTATAGTAAGTAATATACAGTAATCACACCCAACAAATTCATACATAAATTTTACTTCTATGTGCTCATATTTACAGAATTGTATTTTAGTAATTTTAGACCACTCACTTGTTTCAGTGTGACGATACCAGGTGCTGTATAATACAGTTTTGACCTCATGATGAGCACATAGTGCTCGAAACATGTACAGGCTTATAATAAACTTATTATAAAACAAAAATTTGTGCATTTGGTTGGTTAATTACTAAAATAATACTGTATTAGTTCACCCTACAACCTGCCGTCTAGCACAAAAGTGAGGTAGAGGTATAGCTCTACTCTTTCTTTTACCTCGGCGCTAGATGGGGTGGGTGGTTAACGCCACGCCCCGGCCGCTTTACCCCCGGGAATGACCCGGTACCCATTGGAATTGCAATGCCGTGTAACTGACTACAACCGGTGTCACTGTGCTAACATTTCCATCTACTGCAAACACCCATCTCTTGAAATTGCAACGCACGCCTGGAAGGCTCTACGCACGCATGGCAACTTTCCAAGGCGCACACTGAAGCGCGAAATGCATGTGGTTTTTAAAATTCCGCTCGTCTACATTTCAACACAAGATTATGTATGCAGCAGGCAGACGTCAGCACAAACTCATGAGAATGCAAATATTTCCAACACTGGACAAAGCTGCACCCAACAGACGAAACATACGAGGTGGTCCAGACGCCGATCGTTTACTCGACTTTCTGCCGTTGTGGCAGTGTTAGATGTTAAGGCATACGCAGTGTGAAAGGCCTGGGACTGACGGAGGCCGTGTATCTAATGTACAATGCTCTAAATTGCCATGTACTTGTACATATACAAACCACGTAAATATGTAAATATATAGGCCTACTTTGGAAGAATAATGTGGCTAATGATGAACAGGCCCGGAGAGGGCGCACGAAGACAGTACAACAATAAAATTCACAAATAGACTTAATGTATACTCATGAGCTCCGGAAATATGTGAAGATTCAAGTCTTTTGGGCTGTTACTCCTCACGGAACTTTGATCCTGAAGATGGATGCACCACGATCCTTCGAAATGTCGGTAACCATCTACAGATGGATATGGCGGAGGATCCCAGAAGACTGAAATATACAACATCGGGCGAGAAACTCAAATATCACGTAATATTTAGGTGCTGGCGTGAACCGTAGTCACAGCTGGCAGACAAATGAACAATAAAATCTATCGCACCGCCTCATTTTAGGTATATGAATTTTCTGAAAATATTGGCGTCATTTTTGTGTTTGTTTGTCTCGTATTTGCTAAATTTTCAGCTCCTAGTTACACACGTGTTCGTGGGTTAACAATTCCATCACGCGCGGATCGCAACAACAGGGTACAGCAACGAAGCCCACGATCATCATTAGCAAGCCTGCACAACCGGCCGCAATTTCAGAGGAACAGATCCCATTGACGTTCCAAATTATGCGGCTAAACGTGCCAAATATTTCACGGGCCTTATTTTTAAGACCCATTCACATTCATATAATTTCTCTTCTATAATTGTATTTCGTTTTCTACGCAACACTGATCCCATACTATGACATATTTTTATTAATCTATCATCGATTTGCTAAATGCATTAAATCCAGGAAACTTTGGGTGACCTTTACGGCGGTATTTACTATGGGATGAAATCTCGGGTATGACTACATCTTTGTAAAGTATTTTTATTATTCTCTTTATTTCATCTCAAGGTAAAAGAAAATTCCAAACTTGGAAGCCAAACATAGCAGTGGTTTCACAAACACGAAACAAACGTAAGTGCCTTACACGGACATTAATATACAGTAAAGACAGTAATAGACCGCGTAGAAACCGGCTTCTTCTTGTTGATGTAGAGAATATAGATACGACAGCAGCGTCACTTACGGAGCAATTATACACTTCATACTGACAATACTTTAGCATCCGTGATCGGGAGGGAAATTTTGTTTGCATGTGGGAGAAACCAAACAAATTGACAAAAGTAAATAAACACAAGTGTGTACACAAAGTGTGAAATGTATCATTTGTAGGTTGTAGCTAGGTTATCTGTGGGTTGTAGTTCGTACAGAAAGGCAATGTCAGAAACTGAGAAAGGAAAGGACACGAGACATAAGAAATATTTCTCAATGACCAAGGTTGTACACAAATTTTCATGTTGACTGTGCCCTATTGAGGTGCGGTATAGGTTAGGGTGCCTTTCATGGCCGTAAATATGTGTGAAGATAGTATGTTTTAATATTATTTATATGAAATTTGATATAGAGTTGTTGTGCTGAAGATCCGAAATTTCAATTATAGTGACAGATACAGTGACTTTTAAAAAAAAAAAATAAAGAATTTGCAAGATATGTTTTAAAAAGCAGATTACGTCCACGTACGCAACATTAATATAAATTGTTTTGCAGGATAGGAAAGATGGGAACCGGCGGTTGCCTATCATCCTTGCAAAGCCTGAACGAGACACTGACAGGGACAAGGAGAGGGCAGTTGACAAGGGCATGGCAAAATCCTCAGAACGTCCACAAACGCAGCCAACAATTATTCTTCGCACAAGGGAAGGAGAGAATAGAGCTGTGTCCCCAAGTCAACGTCCAGCAACTGTTCTCAGGTAGAACAGCTCCTAATCACTGCTCTGGCTGTTGACAAATCTACTTTGTGTCAATATGATAAGCTGTCACTTATTACAAGCTACATGACCACCATTTTTCATGTTAGAATGAATATTCTGTGTTCTAAGTGAGGGTTGAGCACTTTTTGTGATTGGTTAGTTGGGGCTAGTGTAAAATTCCTGGTGCTTAGAACATTGTCAGAATAATTATGTTCGTGAAATGTTTTGTAAATCCCTACTGAACACTTTCTGGATCATATGAAGTTTCCTAGCAAGCTGGCTACAGAACACTAACAAGCAACAGCATGAGACAAATTAGGTGCTGTACTATTCCATAACAGCAGAACAGTTACTCTTCTTGTTGCACATAACTTTCACGTATCTTTATTCAGTAACACTTGGGGATACTGTCATTTCCTTTTCAAACAGCAAATTTTCATTGTAATGGTTAATGTAAGTATAATGTATACAGTCCATTATGTCCTCAACATTTGTCACTGCTTCTAATGTTCATTCCACATATTGTTAGGGTTGCTAACATAAGTCTGTCATGTAAACTAAAAGTTAGGTTGCAGTACCAAAGAGACATCACACAACAGAAAGAATTAGTTTGTCAGCCTTACAGATGTTGAATCAAGAGAAAACTGCCATCAACAGAGAGCAGGCCTGGAGTTTTCATGCAAGTAGCAGAAATGTTACAAAAATATTGATTCAAATAAGTGTATAGAGTTTCTTGTATCATTTTGAATCCAGCCATCTTACCACTATCATGTATGATGATCAAATGTATTTATAATGCTAAGGTTAGGGCTTGAAGTGTTATTTTATTGACAGCTACTGAGGTAGGTTACTTGCATAAATGGCTGTCTTATGCCTCATAACTTCACATATATGAAAATGGTAAAGAAATGATCAATCAAGCAACAGTCTAAGTTCCTGAACATTTCATTCATTATACAACTATCATGTCCATAAGTCACTATCAATGTTGGCAGCCCTGATAGCTATGTTTATTTTGTCTGAAACACAACTTACATGCTGTAAAACATGGTATGTATATAATGAATATAGTTATATGCTCAGTTGTATATGTTGTGGCTCTTACAATAACAGTGTTTCAAGGTGTTGCATGTACAATAGTATCCTCTTTCGTAGTACAAGGGCAAAAACTGACCCTGCTATTCTGAAGTAGTATCTTCAATAGTCTCCTAAACAAACGTATACTGGTTGGTATTACAAGTCCAGACCATAAAATTAAGGTAAAGTTACCCCTGTGCATAATTGAACAGCACACTGTCAAGACATACTGGGGAGCAGAGGTTTAGCTTCACATGTTTTTAACTTTGACAGTGGATGGTGGTGAGTGGTCAGCTTCATGTCCTAGCCACTCTACCCCTAATAGTTGTTCTGGATGCTGTGTAGAAGAGACAAATCTCTTGTTTCTATCAGGAATCAAACCGTGATGTCTCAGTCAGCCAGCATGTAGTCTAGTTATTGCACTGACTGAGCTGTCCTGTCACTCTGTACATTACAAAAAGTTTGAAATGTGAACCATGCCAAGCAGGCACAGAGGGGAGGTAGACAGACATATAGCTGTACCCCATACTCAACCCTGGCCTAGAAAGCGCCTCCAGGAAAGAGACCTGGTGCCCATTGTATAGGATGCTGGGTGGGCCTCAGGGTTGGCTTGGATAAAAATCTTGCCCCCCACTGGGGTTCAAACTCTGGATCACCCAGCCCATAGCAAGTCCCTGTACCTACTATGGCATCACGGCCACCCTTACAAGAAGTTTAGTAGTTTATATGTAGAAAAGAAGATAGTTATTCCACATAAAGGGTAAGAAATCCACAGGAAAATGAAATAGTGTGTTTTCATCAGAGTAATACAGCAAGCCATTAGTCATCCAAGTCTAGATGTGCCATCCTGTATTCTTAGAAAGAAAGTGATTATTGTGACAAACAAAAATAGTAAATAAAAAATCACAAAGCAGAAGTAAAATAAGAGCACAGCGTATGTAGAATTATATCAACACATACCTAGGCACAGAGCTCTTTGGTGGTTGGCATACAAAGTTCGTTAGTATTAGTCCCAGTCATTATCAATGGGGGGGGGGACTCAATAGGAACATTGCAGTAATTGAAACTTTGTTTTGCTAGGTGTCATGGATCGTTGGTGTGCATTGTAATATCATATTACAGGATCTGATGAATTTTTGTTTCAGGAAAGAATCAGAAATGCAGCAGCCACCATTATATCATCTCGCAGCCAAACATACAGGAGGAGAGAGTAAGCATGAAAATGTTGTAAACTCCAGACATCACATAACCAGAATACCCATAATTGCCTCATAAAATTGTCTTTCTTAGTTTGTTACACCACTGATATATATGTTCAGCAACTTGTTCACTTGTGACAGCTATAAGCACATACAGTTTGTTCTTGTAAACTGCCAATACAATGTGATTATTTTGTTCATACATGTCAAAAGGAAATGATACTTGCTTGAGATATAGGTTGTACGTAGTTGGAATTTATGAATGGGATTGGCTGACCTGACTTAGGTTTCTGCTAAACTTTATTTAGCCCCTGAGGAGATGTCTTTAACTAGGCTTAACTATATATATATATATATACACATATAACTGCTTCTTCCCAGTTGCTTCTCTTTCTCTAAGTAGTCAGGTACTTAAATTTTCACTTGTGTTCCTAGCCTAGAATTATCTGGCTTCTTACTTTCCCTGGTATGATTTTAAACCAGACTTGGTCCAGCTTTTACATTTTCCATTTTGGTCCAAATCTGGACTTAGTTTAGATAGAATTTGGCAGTTATTTTTTAACTAGCTAGGAATTAAATGGCGTGGCTTAGCTTTTTTAAAAAATCACTGCATCATTCTAACCAAGGGGTTAATGTTCCTAAATCTGTTTATTCTGATACAAACTGTATGTATTCAAAGTACACTACCTGTTACTGTTGTGTGATATAGTCTTTTTCTTGCAGATGTAAATCCTCTAGCTCCTCCACCAGAGATGAAGGGCAGTGTCAAACTGGTGGATGAAGCATTTCAATTCTGTGATGGGTCCTTGGAGTTCCTGCTGGATCAAAATGACTTTATGGTCGTTGGCTGCTTGGGACTGCAGGGTATTGGGAAGAGTACACTTATGTCCTTTCTGGCAGGCAACCATCCTGATGAGGCCAGCAAGTGAGTTGCTGTTCAAAAGAAAGAATGTTTCACATGATTTTGTTCCTGACCTGAATTATCAGTATCATTTGAACCATATACATTATAGCTATGAAGATTTTTATGATTTCTGCAGTGTTCATATGAGTTGTAATTGGGCTGTTTGTGTTTTGTCTTACTTTTTTTTTCCAGAGGATGAAGAGAGATAATATGATGAATCAGTTGGATTTTATTTATGAAAGATATCAGTTGCCTGTGTATCTCATTAATGGAGTATAAAAGAAAAATTATAGACAAAAACAAGTGTTGTTTCAACCACTACTCTGGAAATAAATTAAATAATCTAAGAGTTGTTATAGAGTACATAGAAAATGGATGTCTGAATTTCTGTACTTGTATTTGTATTGACAAAATTGTTACACATTTATTGTCATTTTATGTAACAAAGGGGACTTATGTACTTGTGTCAAACAGCTGTGCATTCTTTTTGCATCCTGTGTAATTGTTCTGCAAGCTGCAGAGGACTGTCTTAACCCAGTTTTCTCTTATATTAGTGATTCATTATCCATTCTGTATCTGAAGCAAAGGTTTTGGATGATGAAGCTGACAAAAATACACAATATTGCCTTGCAAAACAACAGTGCACTTCAGTATACATTCATAACAGCTGTGCCCCAAACAAATATTGTTTCCCTGTCAGTGTCACTTGAAGAATTCTTTCCCATTGAAAATAAAATTTGGAACAGTAATCATTCCAAGCTTTTATTGCCCCAAACTTGTCAAAGTTATAGGCTGTTGTGACCATGAAAACTCACAATAGTTCTATCAGCTAAAAGACTTTTGAGCCTAATATAGCAACTTTTGGCTGTGAATGACAAAACTAATTTATGCTACTGGCTAATATTAGTTGTCAGCATGCTGTAACATTGACACATGAATTTAATTTGATATAGCTGCTGATGTACACTCAAATATGGTCATGAAAATAAATAATTCTGTGTCCTAAATATTATACATTGGGCATGAATGTGTTAGTACCATCTGAAGACATGTTTAGGCATACTAGTACTAACTAGACTCCATATACTATATGTTGTACTGGATATTGTGTGACGCTGTATTGGTCACTGGAAAATTCTGTATCTAGAAACTCATGGGGCGAGGAAGGCGGGAAAGATGAAGGAAAAAGGAGGCGCAGGGTATGAGGCTAGTACCTGTTTAATGGCACGAAATGTCAGTGAAAAATAGCAGTGCCAAATACATCAGCTGCTAGAGCATTAGGAGTCAGCACAATCACTCTATTATAAGTGATAAATGCTTTTGCACAGATAGTAGTTGCTGAGTCATATACCCTTGCCAGGCAAATTTCCACCCAAACCTGCCCTGCATTCCTTAAATAACTTCCACATCTCTATTTACCAGAATTTAACTGTAGTATTTTACCTGTCTGTGGATAAGAAAAGGTTGAGAACCTCAGCTGTAAAATAGTTCCACAAGTAAAGGAAAATACAAGGAAATTATGGACCCTGGAAGTGGTCCCGTCTTCAATTTCTACACTTGGAAGATGATGCATGTGTCAGTAACCTCCTATTTGTAATTATAATGAATAAATGGGATAAGATAAAACTGTTGAAGGAATTTCAGGTCTGTAGTTGGGTTTGTAGTAGTAAATTAACATGAATAATTTATAAAGTGAAGAATGGAAACCCTAGCTTTGGACTTTCATGTTGCCATGTTCTCCTGCCTGAGTATTTATGCACATTTTGTATGGTAAAAGCCTGGCATATTTTGAGGTTGTTAGTATGTTATTGACATCTGATGTGCAACTTCAGTCCCCCTGCAATACTCAGTTTCCTATGAGTGCTGTTTCTTTTCTATTTGTTGTGCAAAGTACAGGAACATTGCCAGTCTTATGTGATTACAGGAACTTCTACTTCAAGCCCCAGAGCTTGGAGCATCATGAACTGGGTGGTCACTGCACTACAGGTGTTGACCTGTTGGTGACATCAAATCGGGTCATCCTGCTGGACACACAGCCTATGTTATCAGCCTCAGTGATGGATCGCTTGGTGCAGCAGGAGAACAAGAAATTTACTGGAACAGATTTTGCATCGACAGAGAATGCCATGGAAATACAGTCCTTACAATTGGCAGCATTTCTTCTCTCTGTCTGTCATGTTGTAATACTGGTGCAGGATTGGTTCTTCGACCCTAACCTTGTCAGGTGTGACACCACCATCAAGTTACTGAAGCCATTATTTTATGTATGATTGCTGTTGGCAACTGAAAAATTAGTATATTTATACACATGTACCTCTATTCTGGTTTCATGCATCTGTTGTTTCTCAGATTAGCAGATGAGAAGTGCAGACACTTGTTTGTGGGGCACAGTTTATTTTTGCCTTCAGTGTTGCTGATGCTGATGATGCACACACACACACACACACACATGCGCGCACGCGTGCATGCGCGCGTTCAGCGCGCAGGTTTCAGCTATAGATTGGAGGCATATCTAGGGGCTTGAGGTAAAATTCCACACATCACAGACCTCTACCTAAATAGGGGTCAGTGAACAGCCAACAAAGAGCTCTCATTATCAGCTGGTTTGGATGATGGTTGACTCCAAAGCAAGTCTGGATATAGTGCCTAAGAGAAAATTTTTGTCTGTGCTGGAAATAACCATTGTTCAATCTGTAGCCACTCACTGTAGTTAATGATCTTTCTTGTGTGAAAGGCAGAGTTGTCCCCATCTGTGTTGTGAAGGCATATAAAAGAGCAGTGGTGTAGCTCCACTCATTCTTAACCTCAGCACTAGTTGGAGGTGAGTGGTCATCTGCACACCCCAGCTGCTTTATCCCCAAGAAAGAACCCCTCTACCCATTGAAAACCAGGCTGTGTGGGCCCCAGAGCTGTTCTGGACATTTTGGAGAATAGGAAAATTTGTTACCCCAATCGGGATTCAAACCATGGATTTTCCATCCCATAGCTAAGAGACTATACCTACTATGCTGGCTTTGTCCTTATATATATCTGCAGTTTAGTCACATAGAAGTTATTTTTCCTAAACTATGGTTCAGATTCAAAGTATAGACAACTTATGTGATCTGGTACAAGTTGGAAACAACTGTACTGTTTTGATTTTCTGTTTTTACTTAAATTTATTACAGTTTGATCTGGTTGCACAGTTTAATTTAGACTTCCCTGGAGCTCCTGAAAAATGGTTCATAATGCTACCCATTAGTTTCTTTCTTGGATAAGAGAAAATACGAATAAGTATGTGAAATTTGAAAAACGTTCATTAATAATTATATAAATTATTACGTAGACCAGTGGTATGCATCGTGTGACCTGTGGGCCACTTGTGGCTTTGACTGTTTCTTAAGTGGCCCATGGAGCTGCCAGTAACACATAGTATTAATTCACTGAATACAGTAATAATATGCTTTAAAAACCCTTTGTGAAATTTTGCCAAAATCACTCGTGTCTGAGTGACTGGTAGTTAAAACAGTTGTACACTACAGATATAGACTGACTGTAGGTACACATAGTCATTAAATTCATTAGCAAAAATGGTTATGCATAATGATGAAAATGTAACTTCTGTGAAACACTGCCTGGTATCTCTGTGTCTGGACATGAATACAGTATTTTATTATATTACTAGGTTTCTGCAGTCAGCAGAGATGCTGAAGCCTTCCACTCCAACAACATCACAAGATGAGGAAATTATCGAGTACTTTCCGCATTTGCTGTTCTTGCAGAATCGTGCCACCACCACTGACTTCAGTCCTGCACAAGTCAAACTGATGCAGGTCTGTTCTTTTTATTAATTTTATACTGTTTGGATGTCACACTGGTAGAAATTTTGTCCTCTACTTTTGGCATGGTTACAGGAATTCTTTGTGTATTTGTTATTTGCTTAATTTTAATTCCCCAAATTGTTTTTTGGTGACTTCAGCAAGTAATTTAGTACTTTCTAGAACCACATAGAAGTGAAACAGGTCCTACTACTTTATTACAGCCTGCACTCTCAAGCCTTATTCCTTGGTCCTTGTTTCTGTGGTATATGTACTGAACACATCTTCAGTGGGTCACAAGGTTGTTATTATTTTCAGACGGTGTACAATCGAACATTCTTGAGGTCCAGACTTCAGATACAGAGTGGCATGGGTATTGCCACAGGGAACATAATCAACTTCCTGAATCCTGCCACATGTGGAGAAGCCATAAACTTGTTCCTGTTACCGGAAATTGGAGAGACAGGTGTGACACCTTTTCTGTCACTGATAAAACAAAATCTGTATATAATATCCTGGTAATGTAAAGCCTAATTGTTCTTGCAGAAGAGGCCACTCATTACAGAGGTCATCCTGGGTTCAGTGAATTGCTGTCAAAACTTAGGAACCAGATCCATGGAGTCACACGGCACCCCATCACACACAGTATGCTGTCTGAAAAGAATTGGTATGTAGGATTATGGTTTCAGGAGGTGTAAATGATGTACAGTTTTTTAAGTGACATTGTCTATGAAGTAAAATGACATTTTATAATACATCAGTTGTGCTTATGCACCCTATTACAGTCAATGGATTTTGAACTAGAGAGTGATTTTGTTAAACCTTTTATGAAAGTATATCTGAACATGTAGGGTACACACTTGACTTCAAACTTTCGGTTCAAAATTAGGAATTGATCTACATGCAGGTCAGACCATTGTCATTCGCAAAATTTTGAAATGTGCTTTTTCCCTTTTATTGTAAACACTGCTCATTGCCTGTCAGTTTGTATAAGCATATTATATCCACAAATAAATGTGTAGGAATTAAGAGGTCTGGTATTGTATCAGTTGTAATCTCAGAGAGTGTTTCTGCATTGCTATGGTTGTGCCTTCTAACATACACAGAACATTTTATACAGTGAGAAATTTTAAGTCTTATTTTGATGGAAGACTCTGGCTAGATCACTTTTGAAAGGGTAGGGAGAAAATGTGGACCTACTAGATGAAAGTAAGTGGAAAGTAACAGAGAAGTGACATCGTTTATTTTCTTCACCTAGTGTCCTTGTGGCAGTCATATCGTGAAGGTTACGGTACATTGATGATATAGCACATAAGGAGAGGGGGCAGAAAAAAAAACAACTTGTGTACAGAGGCCACATGGCTTACATTGAGTCCTAAAATAGATTGTGATTAACACTGAATGGATTGCCATCTCAGTGTACGGTCTAGTGGTGGCCTTCTTTTGTACATGTGAACATCTGGCATTTACTATAGCAGAAGTGAGTAAGCAACTTAGCATAAAAACACATTTCTTTGGTACTGGGTGGGACCAAAAAGAAGTCTAAACAGAAACATTTTATATGTAAGATTATGGTCTTCTGGGATGTGATCTATCATAGACTGGTCAATTGGCACCACTGGTTTGGAGGACCCTGTTGTGCCTCCATACTCTGGGTATAAGAGGAATGAACTGAGCAAGAAAGAGTGGTAAGTAATGTAGCAAAGGGCATGCTGGGACCAGGTCTGTGAGAGAGCTATCGGTAACCAGTGGACATTAAGAAGGCTGTTTTCTCAGCATTGAGATAGACAGCAGCTTAAGAAGAAGGGCAGGAGGGGAGAGGAGGCAATAAGCGTAATTATTAAAAGCCAGAAGCAAGGAGAAGGAGAGGAGGAAAAATTAGGACAGTGGGGAGGAAAGGCCCTAAGATGGGAGTTATCAATGGGTCTTTATAAGGACCAGGTTAGAGAAACCACATCATATCCCTAGGGGGAGCCCAGAAGACCTTAAGGTTTGCCACCTTAGCAGTCTAAAATCTTATTTTGTAGGTAATTATTTTCCATACATTAAAGAAGTTTTATATACATCAGTGTTTTATTGCAAATTGTACAAATTGTTGCAGGTTCCATTATGCCTCTAAAGTATGGGAGGGAGTCAAGAAGAGTTCCTTCTTCCTAGAGTACAGTCGACTACTACCCTAAGCTATGTATATGTACTGTTTTTTTTTTTTTTTTTAATAAATTTTACATAAGGACATGGACTCTTTTTTTTTTGACA
>Ga0123354_10013135_pt1 | contig 12839 bp, 9 predicted proteins | sample TergutLab28metaG_2_FD_97872 | JGI IMG/M metagenome (GOLD analysis project Ga0123354, IMG submission 97872) | Labiotermes labralis P4 segment gut microbial communities from Petit-Saut dam, French Guiana - Lab288 P4 | ecosystem: Host-associated > Arthropoda: Insects > Digestive system > Gut ...
ATCTTTGCAAGACATCATCCTTTCCAACAGTGATACAATAACCTTTCTGATATCTTTGCAAGACATCATCCTTTCCAACAGTGATACAATAACCTTTCTGATATCTTTGCAAGACATCATCCTGTGCACAGATGAGATCGTAACCTTCGTAATATCTTCGTCCGAAGCCACTCATTATCCTAGTAACCTAACCGTTGTTTCTCTAAACGTTCTTATTCAAGCGTAAAATCCACCTACCCGACATAATAATAAAAATTCTTGATCTGTACCGTCTATAGCACTGATAACACCGATTAGATAAAATAAAAACCAATAAATTGAGATTGAAAATAGTATATGCCTTGGGATAATTTAAAATTCAACATTCGATAAAAGAGAAATTGTAGGTTGAAGTTATCTTTCTGTGAAAGATTAGGAAACCTGCAGCATTATTTCAATTTACATCATCCCACATTCATGTTCGCAGAAGCTACGTTTCCGGTCTACCATTTCAAGTGGATTATAGCCTCGAAATTTCAAAAGAGCTTGGTTGTTTTGTGTTTTTATTATTCACATAGGGTTTCTCTGAATTCCATTGAAAGTTATCTGTATACATATATAAGAGAAACTGGCATTAAGGTTATAAAATGTTAATCTACTGTCCGCACGACATCTGATGTCCAGTCTCCTGTAGTCCAAAAATTCATATACATTTTAAACAATGTATCAATTATAGTTATTAATACTTGTTAATTCTAATATATAAAATCAATTAATTCTTACCTTTATCAGAAAAACAGAACAAGCATCGTCAATATAAACCATAGCATTTATTTATGTATCTTATAATATCACTGAAAAATAAGGGAAAATATTTTTGTTTAATTTTAAATTTTAAATTGCTTAGACCTCATTGGTGCTGAAAACCACGATATATATTTTTTTGGTAAAAACTAAATGTAATCTACAAATGTGAAGTGATACACGTGCTTAAGCATCATACTATGAAGGTGTAAGGGGAGTGGAGTTCAAACGCCACACAATTATTAAACTTCGACAACTGATGTAGCAATGTTGCCAACTTCCCGCACCGGTCGCTTTATTACTGGCCAAAATCCCCCGCTACCAGCTGATTGAGGGACTGTATGAAGGCCACAGCGGAACGGGACGTGGTGGTGGAGAAGAAAGTTATCGTCTTTCTCTGGAAAGGAAATTCGGGAGCGCGTCCACCCTGGATGTTTGGCCTCAGCGATGAAAAAAATGCTGTCCTTCTGCTGTTGCAGTGCGGTCTGATATCTAATTTGAGAAATAAGAGTCAAAATATTTTAAATTCGATGAATAATTATTTTATCCACTTTCGAACAAAAGTGTTATTCAGTCACACCTGGTATTATTGACATTGAAACTTCCGCTTTAAGCAGAAATTGTAAAGAGAAGTGCCATCTGACGTGCAAGTAACTACGACGCTAACTGGCTTCATTTCTCTAGGTGTGAGAACCTGAAGATACAGTGGTAGTCACACGTAAATACGTGACAACTCAGCCATGTTTCCAGAGGCGCTTCTGCCATAAGTGTCTCTGCCTCTTTCATTCCTGTTGTTTTCTCGGTCAAATTCTACGATTTCCAAATTATTTACTATTAAACAAAATTTGAAATATTAATACAAAATGAAATTCCCGCCTCATTATCAGTACTATTGACGACAGTCTTACCGCTAATGACAAAAAAGTAAAAAATAGACATCTCTTTTGATTTGGGCTGAAAAAGTGATTTTTCTCGATTTGGTTTTCTAAAGTTGCTGATTAATGCTTTACCCGATGCTCTAATAATCCTTTAAACGCGGAATTAAATCCCATCTGCCATTTGCTGGCATTATTAGGAGCTCACCATATTCTGCACATTAGCAGGATAAGGTTTAAAGCTTATAAAATGATATGATTATTAAAGCGGCCAGAACGTGAACCTGAAGACTGACCTTCATTTGTGACCAAGGTTAGGAATGAGAAAAATTGTACCTCCACAACCCGCATGCCTTCATTGTGTGCACAAGAACATTGTTATTATTATTATTATTATTAGTCCTATATTTACAGGGTATTTACAATTATGTCTGAGACAAACAAACAAACAAACAAACAATGTTCCTCTGGCGAATTTCTGCAGCTATTCTGTGATTACAATATTTCTATTATATATATGTAACATTTATTACTATTTTCCATGATAAACGTTTTGTACTCTTGCAGCAGCACTTTCCGAAGTTTGAGTTCAGTGCCCAGTGTGGCTATTTACTGTAGTTGCGTGATGTCATGCTTACCTGTTTGTTGCTCAGATATTTTCTGAATAGTTTTCACATGGTTCCAGTTGTCCCTGTTATTACCGGCGTCACTTTTATTTCTAAACCCACATAAGCTGTGTTGTTATTGTAAAGTCTTTGTGTTTTGAAACATTTATGGTTTCCTTCTTAATCGCATTTCTGTCTCCTGTATTTGCAACATCTATTAACGTACAAATTTCTTTTTCATTATCACGGATTATGATGTTCCGTTTAATGACAGGGATGATTTCGTCTTTTTTCATTTACTGATTGCGTAATATGATTTCCTTACTTTAATAATAATAATAATAACAATTATTATTATTATTATTATTATTTAAGATGCTAGATATAGTTTCATTGTGATAGATCTCCCAATGGCAGCTACATTTTAAATGTGACTAGAAGTAAAAGCGATAAACTTATTTCATATTAAATGTTAGCAACACGTTTTTCGGTATTTCCTCTGTCGCGCACTAGAGTACATTATGTATGCATACTAATACATTACGCCATATAATAATGCTCTTAAAATAACGTACAGAATTTGCTGCAACCCGTGATGCTTCTAATGTAATTGCATGTCTATCTTTGTTACTTTCGAAAAGTAATTTAATTTTAAATTTTACAGTCAGGAACTGACGTATTATATCAACGCTTAAAGTCACAAAAATAAAATGTGGCACTGTAGAGATAACCTGAAATAATTTGTGTTTCCTGGAATTACACACGCTGAAGTCAGGCTAAATTTTCATAAAATCCTGTTACGTGTAGAACTGAGTGACTACACGGAATATTGCAGAATACTTTTAGAAAGTAGCAGCTATATTTACTGTAAATTAGTGTTCAAGAAAGGAGACATAGCTAAATAATAATTAGGCATTTGTATATTACTAATACAATTAATTATTTATGTAAACATATATTGCTCTCAGAAACTAAAGAGGCCTACATTTCTGTCTACGGGAACAAAGAATGTGTCATACAGTAAGGAGGCATATTTTAGGGCCTAAATCTGTTTGCTCAAATCAACTCTTTGCTCTAGGACTATTGTACAGGTGAAGATGGTTGAAGCGATCATGCAATTACACATTTCTGTGTAAGAAATTAGTGAAACCAGACCAACTGATAAGTCAACTTTTATAGTCCAGACCTTGTAATGTTTTTTCAAATGCTTGTGAATGTCTGATCACTTTGCCCAGATCTTATGGTCTTGCATTTCACTTTGTGTAACATCAAACGAAACATTGCATGCATTGTACCGAGTACTGACGTTCCTTAAAATAGATTAAATTAAGGAGCTTCAATATTGCAGTTTATTGTTTATATGATCAATTAATTCACATTATTTCAAGATTTAATTAAAAGTGTATTAAATTGTTAACTTACATACGGTGCATCATATTTCAATGAACCAGTACTGCTGTAAAATAAAAATGATATTTATAAATATTTTGAGACTGGTAAGTCTGCCGATGTATGAAATAATTATGATGTTTGACAGGTGTATCCATTTACTTATTATGTATCTTCCGCTAAAATAAAACTGACTACCGGTATTTTCTGTTAAAAGAATTTATTCACATGGTGAATATAAATTGTACGATTCAGGGAAAAATCCCTTACAAACAGTAACCATAGATATTATAAATTCTGTAACTGCCGGCTAGAGCTTGAAGGATCATTAGAAGAGACAATATTACGGTGTGCATTAGCGTTATGGGTTACGAAACTTTGCTGTCATGTTTATTAGGTAATAAAAACCACTGTTCTGTTAAAAATCGCCCATTAGGAAATTATAAACACGAATATAATATTCACAATTTCGACAAAATATTCTCCACTGAGAAATTTATAAAACACGGTCATAAAACCAGTGATTTAAATTGTTTCCCGAAAAAAAGTTCAAAACAAGGCTATAGGTTTTGTTATTTGAACAAAAATTTGGCCTTCGGAAAATTATAAAATGCGGCTATAAAATTCACGATTTGCACAAAAATTCACAGTTACGGAAATCGGACACAGTATAATTGTTTTAAACTTTAAATACAGCTATAGATCAAATTTCAACTATTTTTTGGGACGGTAGACTATTAAATTTATAATATCATTATATGCATTCACGACTTTACGGTGCACCGACAATATGTGAAGAATTATAGGTTCGTACAGTGCACCGAGACACACATTGGAGGGTTAAAACCAAAATTTTGAATAGACAAATAGTACAATCCTCTCACCCCTGTAACTAGGAACGCGTGGAACCAGACCAAGAAAGACATATTACTAACGTCACGTGCTGTACTTGCAGTATTGCGGGAGAAAAAATCACCGGTTAACAAAAAATCCTGTCCCCAATTCATAGGCCTGCTGGGGCATGAACACGCTGCCCACCGCACTTGTCTATGCGGCCAGCAAATACACGTCTTCAATTTGCTAATATTATGAATTTTAAACACTCCTCCCTAAATAATTTCAAGCAATGTAAAAGTGTTATTCAAATTAAAATATCTTACTTTCACACCAACAATTCCCATCGGCAATTGTATAGCACATATTTCGTCCCGAATTGTTTCCGGCATCAGATCCTTTACATCGCAATGAGATCTTCTGGGCCAACTTCGCTTATTTTACACATTTGTAAACAATACGTCATTTCTCACAATCATAATCATTTACAGATCCTCAGCACATTTCTTGTTTATTTGCTTGAAGTGAGACAAAACATTCTGACAGTAGAAATGTCGGCTTTGAAAGACCACACTTTAGTGGGTTTTGTGCTATTGTTTCACATTTTTTATTAGTGTCTGGTGTGTGGGGAGGGGTTCATATACAGAAGTTGTAGAGCGACCGTGAATGTTATGTAAAGTTTTGGTAGGCTGTGTGTGTGTGTGTGTGTGTGTGTTAACAGAAGAGTTTCCGTACGTATATTCACTGAGCGGCACAAAAAAATCATCCGAAAAGAATTTGCGAAAGTGACTTGACTAGTTTCGCACAAGCGGCCGCTTGTTTATAAGAGACGTTAGCAGTTCAGCGGTGTCAGTGACGAATAAATCCCGAGTGTCCTGTTGTTCTTTCATGTGTGAATTTAGTCAACACATTTTTGTAACCTGTTAGCATGGCTGCAGTCGCGACGACGATAAATTGCTTACTTTTCAAACTAGGCTGAAACACGCTGCTCTGTTTGTATTCAGGAGGTCACTTCCTGCATCATTTGTAAAGAAGACATGTCTGCTAATCTCGAAGCTTTCACGGCTATGTGACTGAAGACTCGTCTTTCTGGGCTATAACGATACGTTCATAGCTAATCAGTGCCCGACTGCGATAAGGAACATTATGCCTCCGACCTCAAGGACATACAGTTTGATATTTTCTACCGTTAAAGGTAAAGTTATTTTGGTTCCTTCGAAACTCCGGAACTCTGTCAGCAAGTGACCTGCCCTATTAAACCGGAAAAATCTGTATGTTTAACGTACCCACATTATTAAGATGGGGATGCGAGGTGACACAGTTGTTTGAGGCACTGCACTGCAAGTCGAAAGGTGGTGGCTTCGATTCCTGATGGCGTAATTGGGATTTTTCATGAACTTTATCCTTCCACCCTGGGATTGACTCAGCCTATAAGACAAATGAGTAACAGGGGTTTCTCCTGAGAGGTAAAGGCGACCGGTCCGTACGGCAGACTACCTTACCGTCTTCACGTGCCGAAGGTCTGGATATTCTGAGTCTATACTCCTGGAGACCTAACAGCCTGTCCATATCTGTATAGGGATTGCTTATCTTGTTTACAGTATTAAGATACACTGCACGGTATAACTTGCATTATGTTTCAGTTATTGTCAACGACAGTTAAGATGGATGAAGCTACAGCCTCAAAATCGCCCATCTAATATAATGGTCCACTAAAAACTGAACATGACAATCAAAGAATGAAATGTTTGCTAGCTGCCTAGTTCCTAAAATTACCCCCCAAAATTGTTCACTGTGAAATAAGAAACGGCTAGTTAGAAACAATGGCAATTGTTTTATGTCGTGAGGAAAACACAATATACAAAATTTATTTATCGATCATTATCTTTTGAAGAGTGACTGAGAAACTGGCACACAATTTGGAAAAAAAACTGCAGAGGAAAGTAGATAATTTTCAGTGGCTTTCCATATAAATGAACTAAAGATGCGATATGAGCTACGCACCGAATCTTTCTGTTTCTTTTACTGAAATCGATATGCACTGCAGCACATTTGATAAGGAGCTGACATAATGCCAGTGTGAGGGGTCGCTGTATGCAGCATTGTATTATAGAGTTAAAGGTTTGGTGAAGTCTGTTGAAGGCTATCTCTGTACAGGCCTGGACATGCCCGTAGGTCTCATGGAGGTTGAGGCTTCCAGTACAGTTAGACAGTCGGCACATGAAGGTGGTAAGGTTGTCAGCCGTACGCACAGCCCACGTTTACACCTCTCTCTCCAGGAGATATATCTGGTACTCATTGCCGTCAGAGTCTGAGTCGACACAAGGGCCATAGTGCGGCCGGGAGGAATAAGTGAACGAAAAATTCTAGGACCTGTTCGTGAATCGAAACCGTGACCTTCCGACTTGTAGCGCACTGCCAGCTGCGCCACGGTGTACCCCTTGCAGTCTGTACGTCCCAGCACAAAATGCTCTTGAAATGAGGGACTGAGCGCCAAGTACTAAAGGCAGAAAGTGTATGGCTGACAAGGCGAAAGTAAAAAAGCACAGTGGAAATCGTGTGAGAATTTCTAAAAACGGTTTTACGGGCAGAGCCCAGGCTTGAAGTTTGTCTTGTGATATCAAAGTACGCTATGCGCCAGTGTACGCCGAGAGTTCCAGTCGTAAAGATGCTGTGCTGTTGAAGTGAACTGTAATCCTTGAGTCTCCCCTGAGATTTGAAACAACACTGCCTGAAAAGAAAGGAAAAGAACAGATTATGGAAAGACCAGAATGAACAAGAAACTGAAGATCTGGTAGAATTACCGTCGCGCCTGGTCCAAAGACAAGTGTATGAAGGGCACTTCGTGGGTCTGAGACGCTTAGCTTGAAGGTTTATTCTGCAAGAACTGTCTTTAATGGGTTCTAAACACGTAGAAAACAACACAAATTAAAGTATTAGTGTAGAACAGACGTAGTTTGTTGTTTTATATTGTATAATTTCTGTAACATCTTATTTTTTTGCCATTCCAACGAAACAAAAATTCCTGCTTTCATATTAAGTAGCACATAGAAATCATAAATTGAGGATTCGAATGACACTGTTTTTATGGAGAAGAGAGGAAACAAAAGATTTTGAGCTGAATGACAGACAGTGTTCTTCTAAATCTAGTCTAAACCGTAATTTTGTCCCGTTAGATTCACTGATAAAACAATTGAAATATGTCACTCACAGAAGTTTCAGCACCTGCAATTAAACCTGCAGCAACTCTCGTAATGAGAAATCAATGTGTATTCTATCATGCAATCTGTAACACATTCTTGTTGTATAGAATCCAGAGATTTCCTTTTGGTTTAAAACACGAGTAACGCTGTATGAAGTCTATGGCACAAACTTCCAAACCTACGTCTTACATATCTGAGTTTGTTCATTCACGTGTTCTCGTAATGTTCGATATAGTTGTCTCTGTAAAGAGAGGAAATTCTACTTTAACATGAGTGTACATACGAGTCACTTAAGCCTCAGGCGCTCTTGGATTGCCGTCAGGTTTTTTAAAAACTGCTCTATCCATGAAAGACACTGAATACCATAGCATGTCATGCGGCACCCCTGTCGATCGTACTGCTGTGTGAGTTCGAGGCATGTTCTGGGGTAGAGATTTCTTCCCATAATGCTAACCGACGGAATTAGCCTACGCAACATGATGCCTTTATGAATAATGGAACATATCCACAATGTGCGTTTGGAAAATTCGCTCTTTCTCTTCTGCCGTCCGTCTCTCTTTTATTGGACAATGCAGGTCTTTACATTATCTGCAATAGAGCAAGGCTTCTGAAGGTTGGCAGTCAATAAACATTATTTGACAATAATTTTTTTGCTTCGGCGCTCAGCTTAGAAGTAAGTAATAAAGTCTTTCCTTTGATGTTTGTAAATTGCACCACAAAGACTACTGCAGTTTGTCAAGACGCTTTTTCAGAAAACAAGCAAAGAAAGCAAATAATTTACTGAAAAGTATTTTTCTTTTTGGATGTGACCCCGTTTAGTCTGTTAGAAGCTTAATAACGTTTGGAGAAACTTCATTCTTTCATCTGCAGAGTATACAGGAAGGCAACTCGTTCCTTCGAAACGGAATAAAATTTATACCAGGCTATTCCTATAACATTACACTACGTTACGTTACATGCACACTTTGTGTGACTTACACTTCTAGCGAAATTATTTTTGTTGACCTACAGGGAATGCCTTTCCAAGGATGCTCTCGAAGGTGCTAGAGAGTTCAGAGTAAGAGGAGAAATAATTCCATTCTGAAATGTGCAGATGACTGTGCTGCCGGCCATTGAAGAAACGATGCTACATGGCATGATTGATAAGCAAACTGAAATTGGAAGAAGTTTTGGAATGGATATTAATGTGAAAAAACTAAGGTAATGAGAATTTGATGGCAACCATCCGCATCACAGGTTATGATAGGTCCAAAACAATTGGAGATTTTGGAAATATTTCAATTCTTTTGGTACTAAGATACCAAATGATGCAAAACGTAAATATGAAATTATATCCAGAATTGCCATGGAAAATGTAACATTCAACAAGAACAAAACTGTTTTTATCAACAGACTGGGCTTAAATTTAAGGAAGAAATCAAACAGTGCTACATTTAGAACAGTTTTGTGTCGTGGTGTGACTTGGACACTTGGGAAAGCAGATCGGAAAGACCTGGAAAGTTTTGAAATGTGGTGCTGGAGAAAGATGGAGATCATTTGAACAGATCGTGTGAGGAATAAAGAAGTACTGCAAAAAGTTAAGGGAGGAAGGAATATCCTATATGCAATAAAAGGAAGGAAGGCCAACTGGTTAGTCACATCTTGCTGAGGAACTTCCTTCTGCCGGGATGCTGATAGGTCCTTAGCCCGATCAGGAAGGAAACCAGCTCGCAAGCATAGGAGGGACGTGCGCGATTTCAACAACATCGAGACGCGAGGTGTCATCAAGTTTTTTTTTCCGCAAGGCAAGGCGCCGAAGGAAATTCATGCCATTCTGACAGAAACATTATCTTGTTTCCTTCCTGGTTGGGCTAAGGACTTACCAGCACCCCCGTAGAAATACGTTATTGAAAGAAAGATAGGAGAAGGGTAAAAGTGAGGAAAAGAGAAAGAAGAAGACTTAATCAGCTACTGGATGACCTTGAGAAAAAGTGAGGATCCTGGAAACTGGAAGAGAAAGAACTAGTTAGCACTGTGCATAACTTGCATTGGAAGAGTCTCTGGACCTGTTGTAAGACATTGTACTTAATAAATGGATACACAGCAGTACTTTGAGGAATTCGTGCACAACTTCAGAGAAGGGATATTTTCGCGCATGATTGACAACTTTTTGGTCCTACGACTTTCATTCCTCTTCAACAAAATCTGCACATACACGTTTCCAAGCATTTCATATTTGTTTCGTGCTTCAAGCTGGACATCCCTCCAGTGGAACTATAAAACAGAGCGACTGGGACACTCTGCATTGGATTGCTAGTGACGATGACACAAGGTGTGCTTGTTATTAGAAATGGTGAAAAAACCATGCATTTTCATGGGGTTCTCGTCAGCAACAACATTAATTTGTATCGCACAGGAAGCACATTGTGTGGGTTTTCTAAACTACACCGGTTTCTCCTGTATCGTAGCAACGGCGAATTTATGAGCTACCCCGATCGATGTATTCCTTCTGCACAGGCAAGTGTGGGCTTTCAATGTATTGCAGGACAGGCGCACGTTTCATATTCTCTTGAGTGATGGCCAAGTCTCATTTTTCGGGATCTTAGTGTCTAATTTTCAACACAGAAGAGAACAAGATCTTTTGGGGGTTGACTCTGGAATGGAAACAAAATTTTATTCACTATTTTTCATGCCATACCCCGTTTTGAGAAGTCAGGGTCTGTTCGGACCTGACCGTTTGACACAACTTTGTCACTAAATACTGGTTACGTCATCATCAGCATTTGCAACCTTAATTGTCTCAATCAACATTATACGAAAAGGTATATTTGGTCAAATTTGATATTTCTGAAATATTTGTATTTAGGGTGCAGACTGATGTCTGCAGCAACAAACTTCATCAAGCAACCGACTGTACTGTATTTCTTCATTTGACGTCTTGCTGCCGTCAAGTCCCGTCAAAACAAATATCGATACATACTGTATATTCACCCACGTGCAATCGGTATTCCTGCAAGTTCTTCCAGTTACTTTCGTATATTTAATTTTATACCAGATGTCTTATCCCGATGACTCGCCCGTGGGGACTGTACTAAGATACAACTAACGTTAACCAACAAATTGTAGTTTTTAAATTAATGTTTTAATTCAATTCTTCTTGTCTGCTACATGTTTCGAACATCTAAGGTTTATCATCAGGAAGACTATATTGTACATGCAGCCTTGTATGGTACGTTTTTCGTTCATTTATGCAAGCAGTCTAGCAGGTTGGAGGATGTGCTCGATACTGGTCGGTTAACATTACATAATTGGTTAACATTACATAATTGTATAATAGTGTACAAAAAACATAAAATACATCTAGCGCTTTACCCACAGAAAATTTTTAATCTATCTTCGAGTACGTTAAGATTGCGTCCTCCCATAGAATACATTTAAAGTTATATAATAAACATAAACATTATATATATATAAAGCGGTTTAAGTGGTAGTTCAAGAACTGCGAAGCAATGTGTAGCGACCTGCTGCACGAATCGATTTATTCCCAAGCAAATTACAGTAGAAACGTTTCCGTTAGTACGAATCCAGGAGACGGCGAAATGTAATGTGGGGAAGAGAGCATAGAGGCGAAAGACACCTCGCGTCTAAAAATAGACTGGCGCAACTATACTTGTGTGTGTGTGTGTGTGTGTGTCTGTCTGTCTGTGTGTAAGCGAGAAGCAGGGCTGAACGAATTCTTTCGGTCTTTTAACCCATTCTTTGCTACAAAACCCTTCACTAGCTTCTGGACAAACACTTTGCTTTTACCGACTTCGGCAAAGCGCTTTGGAAGTTACATGCTAAATGCCTTTCGACAGTTTAAGTTATCAAGTACTGTCTCTCAGTCACTGAAAATTAGCTTCTAAATAGTTTACAAACTGCTTATAGTAGGCAGTCAAGATGAGATATGAAAACTAATCAGAGAAAGACAGACAGTGTTAAGCCAACTAAGGATGGAAGTGATTTTACATAATATAGAACATTATAATGTGTCTTGTAGGATATAAAGCATAGTTTTTCCTTCTGTTTGTCAACCTCAAAAATGTGCTCGTACTGGGCCTAGACTAGCGGAGGGATTTTCCGGTAGTCTTTGTGCTAAGATCACACCGCTGAAAAAATGCTATTGTTAAAACTATTGAATTTTCTATAACATGCTATTAGCTTGCTTTTAAAGGAATTCAATAAAGTTGCCAATATTTTGGTGAGAAATTAATTTGAGACAAATTACGACAAAATTTACTGAATTGTTTATTGGGAAAAATGGAAAAATCCAAATAAAATTTTAATCCAAAATATCAGTACCCACCGAATTCAGACCAGAAAAAATTATCAAAAAATGGTGACACTCTCACTGCAAAGTGGTGTATGTTCCCTCAAAGCGACAAAGTACAAACTTCATCGCATGTAATTACAGTTGCAGCAGTGCCACGTGGAATTTGTTCTAGACAAATCTGATATGGTAAGTGCTTCTTTGTTGCATACATACTGTAAAGGAAAGTGCAGAAGCTTTAGTAGCTGCTACTAGGGAAATTGGACTGGAAGTAAGTGCTGATAAAACTAAGTACATGGTCATGTCTCGAGATCAGAATGCAGGACGAATTCAGAGTGTGAGGATTGATAATAGTACCTTCGAGAGGGTGTAAGAGTTTAAATATTTGGGAACAACTTTAACAAATCAAAATTCTATTCCGGAAGAAATTAAGAGCAGATTGAGGCCAGGAAATGCTTGCTATCATTCGATGCAGAACCTTTTGTCTTCCAGGTTGCTATCCAAAAATTTAAAGATCAAGATATATAGAACTATACTTTTGCCTGTTGTTTTGTATGGGTGTGGAGCTTGGTCGCTGACATTGAGGGAGGAAAGGAAGCTGAAGTTGTTTGAGAACATGGTTTTGAGGAGAATATTTGGACCTAGGAGGGACGAGGTAACGGGGGAATGGAAGAGATTGCATAACGAGGACCTAAATGATTTGTGCTCCTTACCCAATATTGTGCGGGTGATAAAATCGAGAAGAATGAGATGGGCTGGGCATGTGGCGCGTATGGGTGAGGAGAGGGGGTGTATAGGGTCTTGGTGGGGAAGCCAGAGGGAAAGAGACCACTGGGGAGGCCTAGGCGTAGATGGGTGGATA
>Ga0123354_10013136_pt1 | contig 12838 bp, 8 predicted proteins | sample TergutLab28metaG_2_FD_97872 | JGI IMG/M metagenome (GOLD analysis project Ga0123354, IMG submission 97872) | Labiotermes labralis P4 segment gut microbial communities from Petit-Saut dam, French Guiana - Lab288 P4 | ecosystem: Host-associated > Arthropoda: Insects > Digestive system > Gut ...
ACTTACAGAATAATAAGTAGACTGCTTTGTGTTGCACCTCGTTGGACAAATATTAAAAATTTTATCATCAGTTCTTAACACAGTGATATATATATATATATATAACACCTTATTTAACTTCAAAATCTCCGCATTTTGCTCACTCGTTGTATTTCTGTGTTCCATATGATTCTCAGAATGAAAGTTGATTTTTACCAAACAGCAATAATCGACTAATCTTTGTGATTGAGAAGTGTTTTTTCTCAGGCACGGACTGAAGTTTTACGTACTGTTTAGATGAAGTTCAGACTTCAAAGTGTTACACAAATCATGTTCAGACACTTAGCATAAAATTTTGTATCTCTTCGTTGGTCATGACTTACATTCTCTGCACACTTAAGCTGACGCACCGCAAGGTCGTTCCATACGGTTTCGTCTGATTCGGCTGTACGTCACATCAAAGATCTTAAATTAAACCCTGTGCATACATTTTTTTCCTATGGCGCTGCGGCCCAACGTGGCCCATGGTCTCCTCATTCTTGAGGTTTTTAGACCACACACATCCACGCACTACTGTCGGTAGAACTCCTCTCGACGAGCGATCAGCTTGTCGCAGAGATTTTACCTAAAAAAACACATTTACCACAGAAAAACGGCCACTGGGACCGGCAACCCATGTATATACATCCACAAATTATCGAAAGAGTAACGCAACCGCCAGCTCATCGCTTCAAATTTATGTCAAAACAGAGATTAACTTCCCCTTGGGAAGGCCTATTTGAGGGTTCGGGGTGGTCTAGGAGGACAAGGGAGGGACAGCACATAACAGAAATCTAGTCACGGAATGGCTTGATCTTGAAGCCAAGTAGATATGGCGTCACCACATCCTACAAGAATGGAGCGGCATTACGTTCATGTTTTTTTTCTGGATATGAGGACTTGGATGGCCTATTAAAATGTGGTCATACACTGCGGTGGTTGCTGTAGGAACCGTAATTAAAAACTTCTGCCCGCCGAAACGAGTGGGAAGACTCTACAGTTAGTAAAGTTCTTCGAGAGACGTGGTGAACCTGGAGATGACGATAAAATGACCCGAGATGCTTGTAATTAAGCCTGGGATTTCTTCAGGGGCAGCGAGCAATCTGTAGGTGGGGAAAAGACGGCTGAGAAGCTGACTGTTGGAGTTCTTCAGGAGCAACGAGAAAGATGCAGGTAGGGACAGGTCGACCGAGAAGCTGTAGGCTGGGTCTCCAAGAATTCCAGAAGTACGAGAAGTATCATGACTACATGGAAATCGCAACTCAACAGACAATAGCGGCGTTGATGTGAGAAATGTTCTGAGGTCAGAATTTCGTAGTATGAAATACGCTGGCTCTCACAGGCATAGCATTTCTAAGGGAGGGTCTTCTCTTTTCTAACCCAGGTATGTACGAGTAGAAACTCCTGGCAACTACATTATGTATGGTGGCGACTAATATATTCAGCATAATTACTGAATTTTCTTTTCCTAAATATCGAAATATACACTACTTCACATGCATCGATAAGAAAACGCATGATAACAGCGGAGTTCACAGGTCACTCCAGAATTGCGGGTTCTCAGAATGAAACTAGAATTTAGAGGTGGCTCCTAGATTTTTGTAAAATTTATAGACGTCTGGCCTAACTTATATCTATGGGCTGTCTGCCTGCACGTTATGCTTGTCTTATCGCGTTTGAGAATGGTGTCGATCACATGTTAGCAAGTTATCCGCTACTGCGTAATATAACACGTCATGTGGCCAAGCTGAAATAATTTCGGATTACAAATCTCTTGTAATGACATATTTACCGGCCCGCCTACCGCATTAAATAAAGAATGTGGCATACAATTTTCAACAATGCATGACAGGACATAATCTGATTCGACAAGGAAATGAAACCATTTCTATGTCGAACTGTGGCGTAGGTCTGCTATTCAGAAAGCCGTAGTATAAAAACGCCCACTCTTTCCCCAGGCGGGTAACTTTGCTAGTTGTGCCACCTAACATCAAAGTCCCAGGTTCGATTCTCGACCCGACAGCGCATATCTCAACTGAGATTTCCTAGTTTTCTGCAATCATTTTTGGGATAGTACCTTAAAACAGGCCACTGTCGTTCCATTCCAAATAATAATAATAATAATAATAATAATAATTCCTACTTTGACGTTTGTAACACCGTGCACCGTAATATTATTTCTATAGTGAAATAAACTAGATGCACCAATATATCAAATTTATTTTATTTTGGAATGACACTCTACATGTTTCGGACGTTCTTCCCGTCCATCATCAGGAGTTCAAGACTGTATATACAGCAACAGGCATTTGTCAAGCAGATACTGCTGTCTGCTCGCTAGCAAGTAGACAACAGTATCTGTCTGACAAATGCCCGTTGCTGTATGTACAGTCTTGAACTCCTGATGATGGACTGGAAGACCGTCCGAAAAATGTAGTGTGTCATTCCAAAATAAAATAAATTTGATACATTGGTGCATCTGGTTGGTTTTACTATAGAAACTTAATTCCTATGTTACTTAAGAAGCTGGTCCAACCGAGCGAGGTGATGAGCCCTTATCCTTTGTTTCTGTGGCTTGATTTTCCATACTTTATGGTAGCACCGATTGCTACAACGGCAGTGTAGCAATGCATAACATATTTATCGTAAGCATGTGTAAGGCGCCCGTGACCTACAACACGGGATAAACCGCACAAGCTCTTGTTCTTCAATAAACAACAAACACACCACAACAGCCTGAGTGTTATGGCAGCACGGCGCATGTTAGTTGAAAAACGTCACAAGACAATACCACAGCTATTTTGCTTACATACGTTGCTCACTCAGTTCATACGCTAAAAGCCCGTTCTCCAAGCTTCACTGTGACATTACCCTCCGAGCTTCGCGTCTTTCTTAGAGTAATAATTTTTAGTGGGGGTTTCCAATAAAACTGGCGCGTTTCTTATTCCCCAAATGCATTCCATACTCCTGAACCCGTGAACGTACGCCTCCATAAATTATGTTGTGTAAGGTCAGAATTAATAAGCAAGCATCTAGTGCTTTTCAAATAGACCATAAAATTGAAAACATTTAAGACAAAACATACAGTTGACACTTCTGCACCAAGACATTCAAATTTAAGAGAAAAAGCCTGCAGCAACCAGAGCATAACCAAAGTTGCTAATTTAGATGCGTTTGTATTCCTAAGTATGATCGCAAAACTTTTACTTTCGCGTCCTTAGACTGACTTCATCCTTCTAATAAACGGCCCTGCGCTTGAATAGGTGTTCCAGTGACACCGACACGCGACACTTACAGCCATTCTCATAAATACACCATCACCACTTTGTTCACGTTGTTCGACTTCTGTGGGGCTGCTCCTAAGATGGTGAATTAAATAACGTACGAATGGAAGTTTATTCGCTTTAGAAGGTGCGTATCGCGATAAGATATCACGAGAAGGCCGCTTTAAATACACCAGTTGTTGTTCTGAGCTGCAGTATTACTTCACCTGTCAAGTTCTCAGCATGTCCCAGGCTAGGGTAAGTGGGGAGTTCTGTACTAGAACACGTTCAGTTATTATCCTTACAATTTAGTTATTAAAGCACTATGGATCATTTTCAGAGGTAAAATAGCTACATGATAAACTGTAACTTGATTGTAGTTTTACTGGTTTATTGCTCGATATTTTCTGAATGATATGATATGATATGATATATTTGTTAACTGCAATTGGGTTGTCACCCGGTGGCAGTATTACAGTACACATATACACACAGACAATACACAGAACAACACAAATAACAACAGAACAACACAAATAACAACTAATTTAGAAGAGAGCGGGCCCTGCCCCGTCTTTGCGGGTTTTACCCTGGCATTTCCCTTACAACTGAGGAAAAGCACGGAAAAACCTCAGTCAGGGTACAGTATACATATTACCAAAACACCCACACATTACAAAAACCTACCCCCCCCCCCCCCACACACACACACACACGCGCACTCGCTTCTGAAAGTATTTGAGAGGGAGTAGTCACAACATGTCCGACCCAATAAACTGCAGTGGTAAGAAAATATACCGACTGTTTTCACATCCAAAAAGTTCTGTCTTTTGTCCACACTTGTTTTGTGTGACTGTGACAATAAAGTGCAGTAATCGTTTAGTTCTTGTAATGGCGGTGTTGTGTTGCCTGTAACGTAATAACTCCATTTTAAAATTTTGTTTACAAGAATTTCAGATTTTTTATGATCAAAAATCTATCCTGATATTCTCCTGGAAGCATTAACAAAAATTAACAATATTTTAGGACCCTAAACCACATCCTAGGTTCCAGTTCGTTACCTCCATGACAACAGAGTTGCTATGCCAGGTTGCTTATCACTTTTCAATGACACTTTCCTTGACGAAATATACACATTGCTTAACAATTATATCATGGTGACTCCCTTATGTTTAATATTTTTAGAAACCGTGAGAAATGTGGAGAAAGCTGTAATAAATAAAATTGTGTGATTCATTTCTCTCTAGAACTTCCGCTCGGTACATTTTTCATTCCCATAAAAATTTAACGAGTTACGCTGGACATTCGGGCACTCAACACAGTTAGGCCTACTTGTAAAGTTTTCGTTATTGTTATTGTTATCCGAGTTTAAATAAAATATAAACATGTTAGTGAATTTCAGTGGAAGTTACTAATGTCATATTTGATGAAACACGTTTAGCGGTTCGTTTAGGAGATTTTTTTAAAAATACTTTATCAAGTAAGAGTGAATTTCACGCCGATCGGTACAGTTACAGTCATATTGCACTTAGGAGTGATATGATATTTTTCAAATGAAGCCAGCTAGGTGCACACTATTTCTTAGTATATTTATTTCAACTTTTCTACATGTTTCGGGCAACTATGTGCCCATCATCAGAAGAATTTACTGTATCCATGCGATACTGGTATTTTTCATTATGTATGGGCATATATGATGATGGGCACATAGTTGCCCGAAACATGTAGAAAAGTTCAAATAAATATACTAAGAAGTAGTGTGCACTTAGTTGGCTTCATTTGATAAAGATGAAACAGGGATGCACGGTCAACAAATCATACAGTTCGGGTGTACATGAGTTTATACCCGTACTTCCCACATATAGTGACCACTATGAGTGAAACTTGGTGTGTGATATCTCCACATTATTCCCTTGACTAGATATATGAGTTCTGTGGAAATCGGAGCTTTGGAAGCCATATATTACACAAGGGTGTAAATGAAATTTTACCAACATTTTCTGAAGTTTTCGTTCAACTTGGATGACATTTGGTACAGAATATGTGCATAGAGTTTACTGCGTTTCTGTCAGTTTTGTCAGAATCGGTGCAGTGAGAGCCATATTTCATTCAGCGACTAAACCAATCTCCATCTACACTCTTACACATTTACTCTTTGGTTTGAATGCAATTCGATAAAAGATAGCTAACTATAATGTTGCTGAGCATTTGTCAATTTCATGAAAATCGGCTAAGAAAAGGCCTAATTTTCTTATGGTCGCAAGTGGAATTACACCGCGCGTACTGTGAAAACCTGTGACATATTCCAAGTAAAGAACGCCTGGGTAAAATCTTTGTGCTCTGTCACGGCGTACATAATTTAGTCTTGTTTATTAATTTTTCGCTTTATTTATCAACGGATAGCTCAGTCGGTATAGCGACTCGCTACGGGTTGGATGGTCCGAGGATCGAAACCCGGTAGGGGCGAGATTTTCTGCACCTGTCCAGACCTTCCGTGGGGCCCACCCAGTCTCCTATACAATGGATACCGGGTCTTTTCCGGGGGTAAAGCGGTTGGGCCATGGCGTTGACCACCCAGCCCATCTAGCGACGTGGTTAAAGAAAGAGTAGAGCTATACTTCTCGGTGGGGACGAGATTTTCCGTCCTTCCAGATCGGTCCTGGGGCCCACCCAGCCTCCTGTAAAATGGGTACCGGGTTTTCCTGAGGGTAAAGTGCGGCCAGGGCGTGCTGCTGACCACTCACCCCTTCTAGTGCCGCTGTCATGGAAGACTAGAGCTATACCTCTACCCACCCTCTGGGCCACACCGGACCTGTAACGGGATCACTTTACCTTTGCCTTTAGAGCTATACCTCTATTTTCCTTCTGGGCCTTCGTGGCCTGTTCTAGGGTGAACTTCACCTCTTATTTATCAACACTGTCAACACATCTAGTATATCTCTTATTAGTGTCGAATCGTTGGATGATTTGCGATTGGCGAGTATACTGATGGGAGTAGTCGGAGGGGGTGGATAACAAACACGAGAAACCTGAGTAAAGATAAATAGGGACGTAGCTAGGGGGGGAGGGGTGGGGCGATTGTGAGGATGCCCCGGGTGGCACAGTCCAAGAGGCGGAAAATTTGGTATTTTAAACAAAAAGTTGATTTTCTGCACGCAACAAGTTTTAAATTATTGGGCCGAATAAAAGAAAGTTCAAGAAATAGTTTTGATTTTTTAACGTTCAAAACTTCTTTTGGGAGCAACCACTGTGATTACTCGTCCCGCCAGCCAAGTACCCTAGCAACGCCGCTGAAGATAACCAATCCCCCGCAATAGGTGTTTTCTTGTTGGCAATCGCTCCACGACGGTGTATTAACACGTATCAGCATTTTAATCCACAGCTTTATCTTAGTTATATACCTTTCGCTTCGTACAGATATATGTGAATTCGTGTCTGGGCAAAGTCCGGGATTTCATATGCGCGTATAGTCTGAAGTAGGCTGACCGACCTCCTGCAAGGTATGCGAGCCGGTCAGTGCACAGGCCAGGTTACTTTACTTCTTAGCAAACTGTTCGGCTTCAGCATTTTATAGACATTAAAAGGCCCACAGGCCCAAGCCTCATTTCCATTAAGTAACTACCACCATTGTTATTTGTTGTCAGGTAGAGGTCTCTGCGACGAGCTGATCCCTCGTCCACAGGAGTCCTACCGACTGTGGTATGCCGTTGTGTGTGATCTAGAAACCCCGTGAATGAGGAGGCCCTCACCACAAGAAAAAATAAAGAAAACTAACTCCATGGAGCAAGGTCCTACTTGAAAAGCTGCTATTTACTCAGCTCTTCAAGGTATTCCCTGCCTTCTATGACAAAAAAAACCGGCCTTTCAACGCGGAGGTCGGGGCTCGATTCCAGACCAGCCCATATGGGATTTATAGTAGACAAAATTAGCACTAGGACAAGTTTATCTCTGAATATTTCAAATTTCCCCTGTTAGTATCATTCCACCAATTCTCTAAATTCATGAATCTATTGCTGAAGCCAAGAGACAGTGTCGGTAAATAACGCACTAAAGGGAAATGCAATAAGAAGGTGGAGTGGGCAACTGAATTAGAACAAACAGCTTTACACCCTGTTTCTCTACGAACTGCGTAAATATTATTCTGCAGTTTAAATGATCTGCTAAATTGCCTGTAGTGTTCAGTTCTTCCCACCAAAATTTTGTATGCATTTCTGACGTCGCCGTGCCTGCAACTTATCCCGCCTATCTTGTCCTTCCGATGCCTTCGCCCTGACGGTGTTTCAAGAACAGTACAAATATGAAGCTCTTCGCTATGCAGTTTCCTCCAGTCTCACGTCACTTCCGTAACGACCCATGTTGTGTTTTATCTTACAGCAATTCATAATATGCGCCGTGGCCACTATCTCGACCGTCACAGCGGGTATCACTATGGGTTACTCCGCCGTGGCGCTCCCCGCGATGCAGAAGACAGATGAACACCCACACGTATCAGAGGAAGAGGCATCATGGATAGGTGAGTGCTGAAGGTCACTGGTCACAGTAACAACAACTCTGAAGGCCCCTGGCCCTGACTAAAGAATGTCTGCTCTACAGCGTCCCTCTCCGCCATCGCTAGCCCCGTGGGGTGCCTGCTGTCTGGGGGGCTCTTGGATTGGCTGGGACGCAGATGTACTCTGGTGGCGATCAACGTTCCCTCAGTGCTGGGATGGCTGCTCATTGCCACTACTCCTCACACGGAGCCATGGTTTCTGTATCAGCTGTACGCGGGTAGATTCCTGACGGGGATTGCGTTAGGGATGGCCAGCTCGCCCGCTACTGTGTATGTCAGTGAAGTGGTAGACAAGTCACTCCGAGGGATGGTAGTCACATGGCCTTCAATCGGTGGGTAGTGCAGCCTATGCTGTCACAGTTGACCTTATTTCAGTGTTTCAGTAGCTCGGTCCTCTATTCCAGGTATTTCCCTCGGCATCCCGCTGGTCTACGTTCTTGGGTATATCATTCCGGACAACTGGCGCCTTGTGGCAGGCATCATCATTTGCTTTCCCCTCGCTTCTACCATTGCGTCCTGGTTCCTGCTTCCTGAAAGCCCCACGTGGCTCATGTCGCGGGGTAGAGTTGTTGAAGCGAACGCCGCCATGAGGCGTATCAGGGGCATACCGTTGAGATCCAGCCGTCAGAAAAACCTAGAGCAGGATGTGGAAACCATGATAACACCCGAGGTCCGACAGGATACCAGCAGCGGATGGAAGAGCACGCTCATATTCTTCAAGAGACCCGAGGCCTATAAGCCTCTGCTGATCATGAACGCCTTCTTCTTCTTCCAGCAGTTCTCTGGGATATTCGTCATAATTTTCTATGCTGTCACTATAGCCAAGGAGGCGGGAGTTAACTTCGACAGTTACCTGGCAGCGGTACTTATAGGAGTTTGTCGCTTGATCATGACTGTTGTCATCAGTTTCGCGTCCAGGCGGTACGGGCGGAGGGTTCTGTGCAACACGTCAGGGGTCTGCATGACTGTCTCGATAGTTGGGCTATCCTTATACCTTAATCTCACGCATGATCGAATTTTGACTGACGCTACATATGGCTGGTGGCCAATCATGGCTCTCATGATGTACATCCTATCGAGCACTGCGGGATTTCTCACGCTCCCTTGGGCTATGATCGGTGAGGTGTTCCCAGTTAGGATACGCGGACCTGCTAGCGGGGTTACCACCTGCATGGCATACGTGTTCAGCTTCGTCATATTGAAGATGTACCCTGAAATGAAGCACCTGTTGGGAACCCACGGACTCTTCACATTCTACAGCACCGTGGCGCTCGCCGGCACCATCTGTATGTACGTGTACTTGCCCGAGACGCAGGGTCGGACGCTTCAGCAAATTGAGGAGCACTTCAGGGGCAAGGCCTAATCAGCGATGGTCAGAAACGGATTCAGAACGCCAAGGTACAAACAACGTGTGCGGGGCAGCACGAACTGCCGATTTCCGATCTTGCTGTTCGGGTGTTTGTGTAGAGTACCGGCAGTACATACATGGCTTCTTCTTCATCCACTTGAAGTTTGTTATAACAGAATTGTCCAATACGTCTCTTCGTAACGTAACAATTCCTGTTGGTCTAGTGTGAGCGCCACTGAACTGTGTGATGGACAGAATGTGCGAAGTCTGAATAAATTAACTTAAGATATATGAGGCGTGCATAAACGATTGTACGATCAACTCGTTAATTTGTTACAAAAGCATCTAAAAACTGTGGGAAAATGCACAGAAATTTCGTAACGTCTAGCAAGGCAACTACGAAATACAATTAAACTAAATAACAATTGTCCATAACTTCCTTCTAAAATTAAGTGTAGTAATGATGTCTTATTTTGAAGGATAAGATTGATAATGAAGCACCAGAACGTGAGACAGGGTTGTCACTTCGAATCCAAGGGATAAATTGGGTAAAACTAATGCGATTTTCTCAAAAACCCAGACCTAAAGACAATTCGTGCTACATGAAAAGCATAAGAGACAGAATTTATGAACAGTCTACGCCTAAACACGACAGAAAACCAGAATCAGTCAATAGACACAATAATTTAGATCCAATAAATCGCTATAGAATGATAAAAATTTTAATGAAATAGTTGGGAAGTACGCTAAAAATCGAAGTGAGGTTCGTACGGAAGTGGTTCAGGAACAGAAATGCTGTTTGTTACCCGAGTCAGAAAATTTTACCATCGCGTCTGCACTAAAGTGGTTTAAATTCATGATTATGAGAAGAGAACAGAGGCACGTGTTACTATGTTGGTTTGGGATATGACGTCGTGTAGTGTAACATGTGGAACTGAAGTCTGTTAACTTGAGTGTTGTTTGACCGTGCATCTTCCTCATGAAATAACTTGAAATGCCAACTTAATGCAACAAGGTAATTTTATTAATGTACTCTTAGCTCGACATGTTTCGGGTTCATACGCCCATCATCAGGAGCATTAGATGTTGAGTTGCAACTTATGGTTATCTGCACCGAGTTTTTGGATGGGTGGTGGTCTTGAGAGCCGCTGCGTAGGTCGTGTGTACGGTACGGATGGTGCCGTGCGACTCGCACTAAAAAATTATGACGGAAAACTGCTACTTGGATGACTGAGAAGGGGATGAGGGGGAAAACAGTAGATGCAGAATGTGTAGATTATAGGCAGCGCAGAACACGATTTTCAACAAACATACCTGAGCCTGTGGGACGAAAACTGAATTAGCGAAAATGGAAGGAACTTTAAACAAAAAGTAAAGTAACGAACACTGTGATGCTGACAGTTGTATTGTATTCTTCAATGTGTACGTGGTACACGGCAGCAGGGTGAAGTCAGAATAGAAGCTCTCGGTTTTACGAGCATTTGCTACCATATTTTGAAACTCATTTGTAGATTACTGCTTCATGTTTATTTTTGTTTAAAATAGGCTTATGTTCCATACTGAAATCAAGCTGTGTAAAGTCATAAATGTGTTTGTTGTCACTATAGAACATCAGGGGTCTTCGCCCTGAAAAGAGGGCTGCATTGTCTTTATGGCATAAATAGGTTACCCAAGCGACTGTGACGGCATTCATACGAGTCCTGAGGTCTGTGGATCTCAACCTGTGTACTGCAAGGTTTTGAAGAGAAGATTGGTTACACAAAATTATATGTACTCGTTCAAATTAAAATTTACTTACTTACTTACCTACTTACTCCATCGAACAGGGTCCTTCTTGAGAAGCTAACAGGTTTTCAGCTATTCAAGAAATTCCCTGCATTTTATGGAACCCGAAGGTTCATTACCGCATTCACAAGTGCCCGCCACCTGTTCCTGCCCTGAGCTAGCTCGATCCAGTCCATACCCCTACATCCCAATTCCTGAAGATCGATCTTAATATCATCCTCCCATCTACGCCTGGGTCTCCCAAGTGGTCTCTTAACTTCAGGTTTCCTAACCAACACCTTGTATACGTCTCTCCTCTCTCCTCTTCTCCCATACGTGCTACATGCACCGCCAATCTCATTGTTCTCGATTTCATCACCCGAACTATTTTGGGTGAGAAGTACAAATCATTAAGCACAAACTAAAATTGAAAAAAAACAGAATTGGTAAAGACGTTTCTTACGCACGAAGTGCCAAAATGCAGCATGGACGGACGTAGGATAAAGTCTCTGCTAAGCTGAGGGTCACCATTATGTGTACTGTACACAGTTTGCAAACCGTGCATTTATGAGTTCAGAGACAGTCGCAGTTGTGTAGCTCAGGACCGTCCTTCTAGGACATGAAGCGGCGTCACGTCATAGAAGAACGGAATCCTCAACCCCACAGTGGACTAACATTTTTAAGTTTATTTTCGTATCAAAGCTTCATCACCTTCCTGTTTTAAGATAAGTTTATGTTTCACGCAAGCAATGATATTTTTTTTTTATGTTTTGCTGACGGTGCATCTCAGTATAATCTTAGTAATTAACCAACTTAATGCACAAATTCTTGTTTTATAATAAGTTTATTATACACCTCTACCGGACGGCCACCTACTGCTGTGGCGATACCAGATGCTGTATAATACAATTTTGACCTCCTGATGATGAGCACATAGTGTTCGAAACATGTAGAGGTGTATAATAAACTTAATATAAAACAAGAATTTGTGCATTAAGTTGGTTAATTACTAAGATCATAACATTATTTTCGAACAGCCGTATTCTTACTATACACTTCAGCAATTTATTCTCAGTTCGGTGTGTCGCAACAGCCATACGGTTAAACACCGCCACCTTAGATTGGGATTTGTTTCTTTGCTAGTTTTCTTTGCTTTTTATCTTATTTTACGCCTACTTCGTTTAATTGCGCTTAACCTTTGTTCGCTGCTGGAACTGCATCCCAACCGCGCTAGCAAACAGACACATAACTAGTATGACAAATACCGATTGTACTTTAAATTTAATAATTGTCCAAAAAGATGCGACTGTATTCAGTTTATTGTATTTCTGTAGGCAGCTCTACGTGTTTTGGATGTTGACACCCATCATCAGGAGCAAGTACAATCGTAATTACAGCTTCTGGCACTGGTCAACCGAGTCTACTACCATCCGCTCTCGTTGATGAGTTCCAACTCAACAACGACAGCGGATTTCATTCACGGTGCAGAGACCCATGAATATAGTATACCAGTTGCTGTGAATACATTATTAAGACTCCTGATGATGGACAGTAAGTCTGTCCGAAACATGTAGAGTTCTTTACCAAAATAAAGTTGAGAAATAGTGAATCTTGTTGGCTTTTATTATAAGAATATATCACGATGCAGGTCCTCTGAATGTCAAATTCGAATTATGGAATATTCACTCGAGTCTGGCGAAATAAATGTAAACACATTTTCTTTCAATGGAGACTCTACAAAATAGTGTACTCCGTGGCCTTAGTCCGAACGCAAACTATACCAACAGAGCGGCCGCCGCCGGTCGGCGAAGTTAGTGCCAACTTTTGCGGATAGAGGGGTGTCACGTGGTCAGCGCAACGGGTCCCCACAGCCGTTAATCTCTGTTTTCTAGACCT
>Ga0123354_10013140_pt1 | contig 12837 bp, 11 predicted proteins | sample TergutLab28metaG_2_FD_97872 | JGI IMG/M metagenome (GOLD analysis project Ga0123354, IMG submission 97872) | Labiotermes labralis P4 segment gut microbial communities from Petit-Saut dam, French Guiana - Lab288 P4 | ecosystem: Host-associated > Arthropoda: Insects > Digestive system > Gut ...
AAAACCCGATCCTTACAAACCACAAACCACGCTTACAAAGTTCACAGAACGCCAAAGAGCCCCACCCGGAACCCCCCCCCCCCCCACTCATGATACACTTCAGTCCCGTACCATTATTGAGTCATTCGTCTTATAACACCTGGTGAAAGGTACAAATTTTGCACTTTATCATCATACAACTTTACAAGCCATAAAAAAAACGAATTACCACGGGAAGTGTTTGGTAATATAATGTCTACCAGCCAGCACGTTAAATTTGTTCCTGAAGCATTCAGTCGCCCACACCGTTGCTCAGACCATACTTGCCCGCTTTGTCAGCGCGCCAGTGCAAGCCGACTGAAACGGCGATTTCCGCTACTATGAATGACCGTATCCAGGTTACGCGAGTGTATTGATGTTGGGCCTACGCAGGCTGCCACCCAAACGAACACTTTGCTGCTAGCAGGGCGATCCGCGTACTGCGGAACACGTTTTAAACAAATAAAGCAAGTAGTTACTATACGTGCCACTTGTTTTAAAATTTAAAAACTCAACAATTTGCCCACACAGCCATGTTTCGTATAATTCTCGCAAATAACACTTCTTATTTTTTCCTAAGCAGCATTAACCGGTTAATCGTTGTAATTGACATGGATTGTGTTCTCTATAAGGCATAAAATGTATTTCACGCAGTAAAATGCAGTTAATTTTAGTCTTCAAATAGTAAAACAATTCCATTTCCGATTTTTGTTTCACTTAGTACTCCCTGAACAAAGAAGGCTGTGTAAATCTGCTTTATTGTACACTGCTTGTTGTGCTTGGCCCTCGTATTCGAAACGGCCTGTTGGGTGAAGACATGCAAATACCATAATAACAATAATAATAATAATAACTCAATTAACGTCAGGTATATTCACGTGCTGCCTCAACAGCCCGAGGGCCAATTACAGAACAGAAAAAAACACATATCACAGGAGAAAAACCCAACTGCACACAACATACATAAGAAAGACTTAAAAAGTAACATTAAGAACATCAAGTAGATGGAGCAACAAATATTTTAGCCAAAGCAAAACATATAATATGTGTATAATCCAATGATAATAATAACAACAATAATAACAGTAATATAGTGTTCATCGACAGGGAGAATACAACAGCACTTGTAACAGATATAGCAGTTCCCTTGACCCATAATCGTCCCAATACTGAGGCAGAAAAATTACGAAATATGAACACCTGGTCCTGGAAATCAAAAATATCTGGAAGTTTAACAACGTATCCTCATACCCCTTAATCATCTCAGCGGAAGTAATGTCACCAAAATGTTCCTAAAATATATAGAGAATATAGACTCAACCAAAAACCTATTAAGAGTGGGGCAAAAGGCAGTGCTATTACCAACGTGTCACACAATACCCAACTTCCTTGGACACGCCCCTCGACCTTAGGGGATAGGATGAATTTCCTTCCCCTGACTGAGACTAATTCCATCGACATTCTGGGAATGGTGAAGGATTCCCAGCAGAGAGATGACGAGAAGTGTGATTAAGTCAATAATAATAATAATAATAATAATAATAATAATCCTATACATTTCTAAATATGTTATATACAATTATATAATAAATACAAAAAGATTGATAAAATTATTTATTATTATTATTATTGTTATTATACATACTAGTATTATTTCAGCACAACTTAATTCAGTCAATCGTCACGAAGCACGCACTAGAGATGTCACAGAACTACTACAGATAAGCCTGCCAATACGGTCACAGCTTTAAGAACTCGTGATCATTTCAAAAAAGCATTAAGGACGCACATATCAGTATTACCATATGCTTTCATAATGTACTGCATCTACTTACTGGTCCGTAGCACGTTAGCCCTGCAAATCCTTCTCAATGACGCAAACCTCGAACCCATACCGTCTGACAGTATAAATGAATGTCTCAGCACTAGGCACACTTCTGTTTGTCAGAGATACATTTTAGGCCGCGACGTGAGTCGGGATTTCTTAACGAGACCCCTCCATATTGAATACTGCGATCAGCTACACTCCAACTTGTTGCCAAATCCGACGCGTACCGCGCCGGCGTCTCAGGTGACACAACAGCATAGAAATATGACGTCATTTCTTTGTTTTCCACGCAGTTTTATTACGGCTTTATAGCGAACGCTATGTTCAAGTGTGAATACATCTAGCTACGTTAGTCTGCAGACTGCAAAATTGCTCACTGAATGACGAGGTACAGGTAGTAAATACAATTTCCCCTTCCTACAAAATAAGCTCTAGGCCTATTCCCCTCTCCCCTCCGACTGACGATGACGTCGATACACTACCTCGTCGTCTTAACTGCCGTCACGCGAATATTCATCGGCAACACTACAAATATCAAACTGGTTTCCAATTGAATATTCAAGTCTTCGTGAACATTATTACGTGTCGACTAGCAAATATTCACCGACGTTTTGGAGAAGCGTACTGCCTCCATCTTCAGAGCCCAGCAGCCCACGAAGTCTTTGTGGATTGCTAGACCCCGTAAGTGGAGGCATAACGCTCCTCCGAAACGTCGGAAACTGCCGTCGACACGGCGTAGCGTAACATCCAAACGGACTCTTCTTCTCCATCAACATCGCTGTTACAACTTCAAACGTCGCATGCTTTAAATAAAAATCTAATACTGAAATCGTCAACACGTTTACCTGTTCATCAATTTCTTGGAGATTTAATAATGCTGTATGAACTGCTGATGTGAGACGCGGTCAAACGAGATTTGGATGGATGGCTGCCAGAAATGAATCGGGACAGGAAACGGTCTGTGTACTCGTAATTTAAGCACCACCCCGGCATTTTCGGGACTTTCAGAAAACCGTAAGGAAAAGCCGATCACTAGCGAAGTTCAAGTGGGCACCTCCCAAAGTGACTCAAGAGCATTACGACTGTCAAACGGCTTGACAATTTCTCCGTGATAAGGAAATTGCCGATCGCGGTGACCGCGTGGTCTAAGACGCAGGCCTGCGGCCTCTCGCTTGCTGCGTCTGCAGGTTCGAATCCCGCCGGGGGCAAGGACGTCTGACTCTTGTGAGTGTTGTGTGTTTTCAGGTAGAGATCTCTGCGACGGGCTGATCACTCGTTCAGAGAAGGCCTACCTGTGTTTGCGTGTGTGATCAGGTGCGAAAACTACCCTGTGCACCTACGATTAGGTAGAAACAGTTCTGAATAAGAAACGAAGATTAAGGATTTGGAAGGCATTGAACACTCTAGTGCCTACAGGATCGCAGTTTACAAAGACTGGAAGATCTACGAAAAATATTTAGTAGCTTCAAAACAGGGGTCATTTCCTTCAGTTCACAGATCATTCCCTTCTTGGGTTACAAAAGTAACTAATGTCATAGTATGGACCGTCTTACCTTACTGCAGCTATTGGCAAACGTCGAAAGAAAGTGTTCAAGAATCGAATAAACAAGTACGTGACACCTAATGGGAATTCTTTCCTTCCCCTTCTTCAATCACCGACCCTCCTTTCCGTCTCGATTTACTCTTACACCGCAGATGGAGGCTATAGGTTCCTCCGAAGAGTAAGAAATCTACCACACAACCCGATTCTTCTCAGGGTACTGTCTTCGACATTTCATTCAGACCGGCTCTGGGGTACATAGCTTCCTCCCTTTCCTACACAATGGGTACCAAGACCCTTTCCCTGTGGGATAAAGCGGCCGAGGCGTGAAGATGACCTCAACTCTACCTGGCGCACAGCTTAAGAACACGTAAAGCTTGCCTTCATTCCTCAACATGTCTTCATGGAGTGATGCTTATTTTGGAATAGGGACAATTTGACCTTAATGTTCTCTATGTGTTTAATGCTTGCACCCCGTCGTGATACGTGAAGTACTTAAATAGATACTGCAGGTTATCTTGCACAAGGCCCATTACTGTTCTATTTAATAATAATAATAATAATAATAATAATAATAACCCCCACTACCCACAGGCGGGTTATTGAACACGTCATAGCTGAGTGCTCATCACTCTCCGAAGCCGCATATCTCGGGAGACACAACTAACTGGCAAAGACAATTCACCAACAGATTACCATAAAGTATATGCTACTCGACAGAAACACTCCGCCGTACTGTCGATACAAATCAGAACCCATGCTGGAATCAGCTAACATGATTTTATATTGGGACAGGCCTACTGAATCTGACGAAACGGTATTTTTCAACAGAACCGATACAGTATTCATCGACAGGGAGAATACAACAGCACTTGTAACAGATATAGCAGTTCTCTTGACCCATAATCGTCCCAATACTGAGGCAGAAAAAATTACGAAATACGAAAACTTGGCCCTGCAAATAAAAAATAACTGGAAGCTTAACAACGTACCTGTATACCCCTTTGTCATCTTAGCGGAAGGAGTGGTCATCGAAAGCTTCCTAAAATATGTAAAGAATAAAGGTTCAATCCAAAACCTACTAAGAGTGGGGCGAAAAGCAGTGCAATTACCAACTTGTCACACAGTACGCAAATTCCTAGGACACGCCCCTTGACCTTAGGGGACCGGATGAATTTCCTTCCCCTCACTGAGCCTAATCCCACCGACCATCTGGAATAGGTGAAGGTTTCCCAACAGAGAGATGATGAGAAGTGTAATTAAGTCGACCAATAAACAACTGCCTGTGAAAGACACCCTGCACTTTCTATTTAAGTTCTCTATGTGGTCCAAAAGGCGTGTGGCATTGTTCTGGTACTGTAATGGGAGAAACTTCACTTAAGTAATCAGCAAAATCACGGTCAGACACAACATGTGTATGCACTGTAAGCACGCTACACCACTCAATCCTTCTGGGCCGTTGTCAGGCTTGCATTATAAAAAAAAATCTTGTACAAGTGTAAACTTAAATATATGTGTTTTTTTTTTTTGTGAAATCTCACATAACATATCATTCGTCACGATTTTCGTTAAATGTAGAAGGACTTCACAGTAGCTTAGTTCGTATCAGTTTTTTTTTTATTCTTACTCAGTATTTTAAAAATGACAGTTACAAACAGCCAAATTTTCATCCGTTTCATTAAGGTCCAAGTGATTATCCAACACCAAATTTTAAGTTTTTATTAAAACAGGTGTACTTCTAAGTTTCCAAACATGTCCACTTTAGGTATATACACGTATAAGCGTACAAATTACACAAGTGTCGGGACACACATCAGTCGGTTTACCGATTAGACTTCAATCTGGACGATCGAGGAAGTGCGGTTCGAATTTCGACAGAGAAAAAATTTTTTATCTTTTCCGAAACGTCCAGATCAACTCCGAGGACCATCCAACCTACTATTCAGTAACCGAGACGTCCTTTGCCCGGGGGTACAGGAACCAGGACGTGATGCTGACCACTCGCCTCTATCTAATGCAAAGGTGGAACTGTACCTCCAACCCCAGTATAACTTCAAGGAGAACACAGGGACTCCCGTGACTATACCATATGGTACAAGACGTTTCTGAGTTCGGTTGCGTCTGTCCTAAGGCAGCTGGTACGGCCACTACATTGTGATACCCAAAATTCCATTCAACAATCCCAATTAAGTGTGATTTAAAGCTTCCACCGCGAAGTACAAGATGGGAGCGAGAGGTTGTCCCGAAACGTCGGTAAGGAAATACTACTAATCGCTGCGTAATAGCCCAGAAGAGTGCAGTGTTCAGTCCCCGTTACGGATTCCGCCCAGCAACCTGCAGACTGAGACGGAGGCGGTCTCCAAAACGCGGTGCGGTCGCTGTAAGAAATGCGCTTGTAACAGCCGAGACAAGTTCTGAGAATCTGCTACTATTGATAAAAGCGGTTACTTCTACTTCCCCTATTGATTGTGTCTTTACGCAGACAGTTCAGACCTAAATTTAGCAAGTAGCGTTGGCGGCGCCCCGCCTAATGATCTCTACGCAATAAATTTACTCCAAGCTTTAAATTCGAAATTACACAACACAAATAAAAAAATAAATACACAAATTTAAAAAAAAAAAACTTTGAATTTAATACCGTACAGTGAAAAAATATACAAAGCAAATTCAACCGAAATTTCACGCAGTTCAAGGATACATACATTAACGTCCTTCATCAAACAGGGGAATTTTGTACTTCACGTCGTCATTACGTTCTAACACGGTTTTCTTTAGACAAAAGTTATTTCAGAACGGCTACCTATTTAACAAATATTTTCAATAACATTTTCAGAATAATGAGTTCAGGACGCAAACTTCAATCGGCCGTCAGTGCAGCATGCTACGTTGGTGCAACACTTTACCAAATCATGCCGCAATTCACATGCCTCGCTCAAACGTTTCAGCGCCTGCAAGTATCGATAAACTCAGCTCAAGCAGTAGATTAGGCTTCTGACACATTCGAGAGGTAGGTAGGTTTCACCCTTTTCATAGGCCACGAAGGGTCTTAGGGTGAGTAGAGGTATAGCTCTACTCTTTCTAGGACCTCGGCACTAGATGGGGTGGGGGTCAGCCCCACACCCCGGCCGCCTTTACCCACGGGAAATATCCGGTACCCATTGTACAGAAGGCTGGGTGGGCCCCAGGGCCGGTCTGGACAGGTGCGAAAAATCTCGCCCCCACCGGGATTCGATCCCGGACCGTCCAGCCCGTAGTCAGTCGCTATACCGACTGAGCTACCCGGTCCACACATTCGGGAGGTACAGGTTTGATTTTCGTGCTACTTTTTTGTGGTTTTCGTAAGTCCGTCCGGGCAAATAAAGGGACAGTATACCTTATTAGGTCACGAACATCTCCTTGCACATCCTTTCAAATTATTTACTGACCATCCACCGCTAACAGAGTGATCTACCGGCGTCATTCAATAAACCAGAGACTAAATAACATGAGAAAAATTCAAATCATCATAATTTTCGAACCTAAGATCAAAGACGAGGCTCGGGTAGCGCAGTATGTATAGCGACTCGCTGCGGGATGGAAGGTTTCGGGTTTGAAATCCGGTGGCAGTAAAATATTTTCTCTTCTCCCGACCGGCCCTGGGGCTCAACCAGCCTCCCTGTACAACTAGTACCGGTTCTCTGTCTAGGGGTAAAGCAGCCTGAGCGTGGCGTTGCCCATCCTCCGCCAGCCAACGTCCAGTTTAAGAATAAGTGGAGCCATACTTCTACTTCGCCTCTGTGCCTTCATGGAATGTTACTAGAACACATTTACCTCTACCTTTTAACCTCAAATACCCGTGCGGTGAAGTATTCGGATATTCCATCATAGCAACAGGCGGAGCCCAACAATGTGCTAGTGGCACAGGACACACAACCACCAAGTTTTAGGCAACAAGTCGGATTGATCTGTCAGCCGCTTTTGTCTCAAAACCAGTCTATAAATTTATCGATCTCTCAGAGTCTAAAAGTCCCGAAGGCAAACACACGGCGCCTCTGTTGCAGTAAAGCCGTGACACTGCTTCATGCAGTGTCGGACGCAAGAATGGGTGGTATGGCGTCTGCAACAGCATGCAGTCACCGCCATGTTGTGATCTAACAAGTCTGCAACAGCATGCAGTCACCGCCATGATGTGGTCTAACAAGTCTGCAACAGCATGCAGTCACCGCCATGTTGTGATCTAACAAGTCTGCAACAGCATGCAGTCACCGCCATGTTGTGATCTAACAAGTCTGCAACAGCATGCAGTCACCGCCATGATGTGATCTAACAAGTCTGCAACAGCATGCAGTCACCGCCATGTTGTGATCTAACAAGTCTGCAACAGCATGCAGTCACCGCCATGATGTGATTTTATACGAAGTAAAGTGTACGTCACTGTGTAAGCAATAAAAGTATATAGGGGTGCACAGCGATGGCTTCACTCATTCGCAACCTAGGCAAAGGATGGATATGAGTGGCCAGCCCACGCTGCAACAGTTTTACCCTTCGAGAAAACACCCTTGGTACCCATAAAACAGGAAATTGTGCAGGTTCCAGAGTTCAGTATTTTTCGAAAATCTGTCGAAAAAGTTCAAGGTTCATTAAAATCTGACAAGAAAGACGGGTACTTTACATGAAAACGCATGACCATTAATGATAATATCGCGTTGAATTCTTCTTAGAATAAGAAATGTTTCCGACAAAAGTTGTAGAGAAAATCAAGACATGTTTTATGTTCAATAACTTTTTCAAAAAATCTTGCATTTTACGAGATAATGTGAAAAAATACGGTACACACAGGCAGGCCACAGTCGACACTGCTGTACGGTACATGCGCTTTGTATGTTGGGTAAATAAGGCTTCAGACAAACGCCCAGAATATGTAACACTAATTGCTTTTTCACGACAACAATGGTTACGCGAACGCGTCTCGATGTTACGTTATACGCATATTGCCAGTTTTGTTTTAAGTTCATCTAAGATATCCGAAGTTTCACTTCATTTTTCAAAATTCTAACGTACTAATCACAGGGCGATTGCATTAACTGATATCGACTTAATGTTAAATGACGCAAAACGTTTCATATCATCGTGTCTACAAAATTTCGACTCGGGATAGGTGCTGCAGCCCGGCAGCCCCACTGGTCACCGCCGTGCCACAAAGTTCGCGCGCCCACCATATTGTTACCGTTTGCACACATTTCACGCGATTGCAAATAGTGTACTCCGTGGCATGCTACGCAGACTTTACCAAGGAGTTCTTTACTTTCAAAATTTCATATACGATTCCATGGTACACAAACAAACGTAAGTTCATTTACGCCCATAAGGCAGTACGGTATTCTGTGTGCCAACTATTAAGAATCTCGCCAGTTCTCAACAGAGTGTTGTGCAGATTCCTTCTACCGAATTTCCTCAAAATTGCATACCAAATGTGGAAAGTACGAATAAAGGAGCAATTATGCCCCTAAATAAAGTACTTTGATCAGTAAGCAGATTTTCTCGAAACTCCTATGGATATTTCCGACACCAAATTGTTTCCAATATCGGATGAAAAATACACAAAATAGGGCAATATATAATTTACGCCCTAAAGTACAGCATGGCTTCCACTGTACTGATTTTCACGAAACCCATAAATGTTGAACGGGATTATGCGCATCACAAGTAGGGTAAAATGTAGTCAAACACAACTCTTGGTCTTTATATTGCTAAGAGGTGTTTCACATAGCTTGTCTTAACTACATGTTTCGGCCTCTATAACGGCCATCATCAGGTTGCACATTTTCTTCTTATAAAGCAAACTACACAATATACAATGAAACTACACAATTTCAATGCAAATATTTATTTCAACCAACAATGTCTTACAAAAACAAAAACATTGTATATTTTATAGTTTGCTTTATAACAAGAAATGTGCAACCTGATGATGGCCGTTATAGAGGCCGAAACATGTAGTTAAGACAAGCTATGTGAAACACCTCTTAGCAATATAAAGACCAAAACTTGCGTTTGACTACATTTTACCCTACTTGTGATCCTATCAACACAACGGGGATGTCCCACTGAAAGGGACTGCATTCATTTCTGCTCTATCGAATTTCACCCAGATCGGTCTCGAAGTGCGGAAATTTCGGCTAGAAATTAATGTACGTCCTTCAGTTAGATATAACGGTCACTGAGCCGATATTCGAGGAACTCGAACTTTCTGGACAAATTTTTTGAGAATATAATTTTAATGAAAACCGAATTTCATGAAAACCCGAGAAACGGTTTAGCCTCTGATGCGAGGACAGACGGACGGACGTGTCCTCCACATGAAGAGTTCCTCCTGACCTCGTAAAGAACCCCTAAAAGTACGATGTTTGGGTGGGGTCCCATGCATAACACTAAAACTAAGTTCTGTGAAAATCGCTCAACTGGTGAAACAAATCCTTTTTTCGTATCTCACACCATGAGTGTCCGTTTTGTAATTCATTATAATTCCACTGTATTCAAATATAGCATGCATCGTATGATTCACACTACATCCGCCTCATTACCTCGTCACGAATATATATTTGACACTCACTGTGCAACGAAAACCAAACGCGGTTACAACACCGCCTTTAATTGAATTGCAGGGAGCAAGGACTGACTGAACAATAAACTCAGTTCATGACGTAATATCTTCCTTGACATGTTAATAGTTACTTTGTAGGTCACGAAATTCCTTCCGTTTAACGAACCGGAATATTATTTACCAAGTGTCAGTCCAATCCAGTCCACGCCCTCACAACCTCACACCCCATTCATCTAAAAATCGATTGTGACATTATCGTCCCATTTGATCTGCCAATGACCTCTTCTCTCGAGGCCTCCCGGCAACACTCTGCAGGGTCTTTTCCATTTCCCCCATACGTTCTGTAAGCCACACCTGTCCTCCTGTGATGTGATCGCCTTCATAACAAACAATCGCAATACACAAACTACCGCCGCCCTAACGCAAATACCCGCAGATCAACGACTTTCGGAAGGAAGCCTGCCTCCATCACTCGCAGCTGCACGAGGTGCTCAGGACGGTGACCATGAACATTACTGCTCTTGTGTAGGATGTGATCCCGCGTAGCCCGGTGGGAGTGCACCGACGCTACGGAGAACCCTGGTACCTCCACCATTAATCACAAGAAAACAGCAATTGTTTTTGCATTTACCGTCTTCAGGGTGAATATCATGCACACAAATCAAAACACATACTTGACGACGGCGGCCTGTCGGGCCTGGGCAGCCCCTGGTCTAGCCCCTGCGGGAGTTCATAGCCATGACATATTACATTGGCCATGCCTGCCAACGTTTCGTTTATCAAGAAACCTCGTCTGTGAAGACAACGCATTTACCTGTATTCACCTATTAACTGACGGTTTAAAAATGCCGTCAGGAGCCGGACAGCGTAGCTGGTGTAATGACTAGGCCTTTGGAGCGAACAACCGAGGAGTCGCGCCTCGATTCCCGGTAAGACAAGAGTTTTTTCGGCAAAGTGGCTCAGGCGGCTCTAGGACTAACCCAGTCTCCTATTCTGGGGGTAAGGGAGGTAAAACGGCCGGAGTGTGAAGTTGACCACTCACCTACATCTTGTGCCGACGTTCAGAATGTGTTGAATTATACCTTCACTCCTCTATGCTGCATTCATGGCGTGCACAACGACAAATTTACCTTCAACGGTACCATCAGGAAGTCACACCGTCCAATGGCCGGATGCTTAATGAACAATGAATATGATAACACGTTGAAGGAAATGGTCATGGCATAATTCAAGGCACTGCGGCACCGAGGAGAATTAGCCATGACAGCCGAACTCCGAGTCTAGGCTTGAAGTCAGAACCTCCCAATTATGAAGCAGGACTACCACCCATTCGACCTCGAAGTACGATGATCAGACGAAAACAGGGATCTGTCATGTCGACAGCAGGCACACTGCATGTTGGTTTAATTGGATAAGCATTAATGCTTTATGGCATACAACTGTGATTCAAATGCCGAGTGTGTTCAGTTTCATCAGCAAGAATATACACTCCACAGACAGATGGAAGCATCTGAAGGGCAGTAGGAGGCACTAGCTATTCACAGAATTTCTCTTTATTTCGCCTTACTCCTCACTCATGCACCTTTACGCAAGTGTCCGCCCCCCTCCTTAACTGACAGTTTTTCATGAATGTGTAAATTAACATTTACATTGAAGATGTGACGTTCGATAAACCGACGTATTCCGCACGTCAGTATTTCACTTTCTATTCCATTTCTGTTGACGGCATGCATAATACAATACTGGACCCTGCATGCAATATGTTGAAGATCAATGTCTGAAAGTGACATCGTAAAGTCTGGTATATGCGTTCTCCTGAAACGTCGGTACAGACACAGCGGCGAGAACATTATGTCTCGATTATGTTTCCACAGTTTTGGACAGAATTTGCGTTACGACAGTTAGGCGACCTACATATATTTCATAGCACGTATAACATAACTGCCACAATTGGACGAAAATTCATGCCGTGCAGTTACGAAATCATTAAATCTATTTTAAATTCACGCCACTTTCAAGCGCTTTCTTGAAATTACGACATACTCATAAAATTGAACTCGTCTTCCAAAGGAGGCCGATAGAGGCGAATTCGTAAATTCTTCAAACAAGATCGATTTAGGTAAGAGTGGCAGTAGGAGGCATAGCATGTTACGTCAGGAGTGAACACAAGATATTCGGAAGATCACTGCTGAACTTGGAATACTTCAGGCCCTCTTAATTTTAATTCAACAAGGTACCGAATTCACAGTAAAATCATTCCGATTCTTTATTTTTCTATGCATTATTATCTACTGAGGTACACGGTGGCTCAGTTGGTTGAGGCACTGCGCTATAATCAGGCAGGTCGCGGGTTCGGTTCCCGATGAGGTCATTGGGTTTTTTCCATTGACAACCTTACCACTTTCCTGTGCTGGTTGTCTAGAAATTCTGGCAGCCTCAACCTCCTGGTTACCAGGATGGCGTAATCGGCATAGCAACACCTGGGTTCAAACCCTGAAGGGGGGGGGGGCGATATTTTCCGGACCGGCCCAGACCGACCTCAAGGCCCACCAAGCCTCCTGTAAAATACGTACAGTGTCTCCTTCCCGGAGGTAAAGATGCAGCGGCGTGGTGTTGACCACCTAGAGCTATAAATCCTCGGGGTTTGCTAGTTGCGTCCCGCGATCACTTTTCAGATAACGGCTGTGTATCAGTTGCGTCCCGGGCTGTTAGGGTCAGAGTACTGGCTGTATCCCCCGGTCACTTTTCAGGTTGATCTCCTTGTCAGTTTCGTTTCCAAAAAAAGTTTGCTGACAAAATGGAACGACGGTGTTCTACTAACAAAAAATGTAAATGCTATATAAATTGCAGTGACAGTCCAGAGATTTT
>Ga0123354_10013141_pt1 | contig 12837 bp, 9 predicted proteins | sample TergutLab28metaG_2_FD_97872 | JGI IMG/M metagenome (GOLD analysis project Ga0123354, IMG submission 97872) | Labiotermes labralis P4 segment gut microbial communities from Petit-Saut dam, French Guiana - Lab288 P4 | ecosystem: Host-associated > Arthropoda: Insects > Digestive system > Gut ...
ACGGCTGTGGGGACCCGTTGCGCTGACCACGTGACACTCCTTTATCCGCAAAAGTTGGCACTAACTTCGCCGACCGGCGGCGGCCGCTCTGTCGGTATAGTTCGCGTGCGGACTAAGGCCACGGAGTTTAGTTTTAGTTTAGTTTAGGCAAATGTATTTTGAAAAATCGCAGAGCTTCACAGCAGGGTGTTTGAATGTAGACGTTTGAGATTTAGTGTTGGCGGAAAATAAGTGAATTGATGTCATTTTAGGGGATGGGGCGATGCGCTGCAGTGGAACAGAAAAAGGAATTTAATTGCGTTTATGATAAAGAACATGTTCTGTCTACTTCTTGAGATGTGAATGCCAGTTATGTTGACTTCTGTGTTACAGTCTGGAAAGGTTCACTTCAGCCACATCTATGGCATCGGAGTGATGGGCTGCCTGGCTATATACGCCTTGCTGAGTCTAATGGCAATGTCTGGTGTCACTCTGGGCACTGTTGTGTCTGTGCTGGGCTACTGCCTGCTGCCAATGGTCGTCCTGTCGGGCATCAATGTCGTCTTGTCTCTCCAGTAAGTGGCAGTTATTATATGTAATTTTGCCAAATATTTCGTTCATAACAGTGCAGATCGGCCTTTTCCTGTTTTTATGATATCCTGCATAGTCCAATCCGTAGCTAAGGTCCGTGATGTGAGGGCTAGTTCTGCATTTGGGCCGTGTCTTGGCTCAGGCTCCTTTTTTGCACACCTGTTGTCATTCATCATTTACAGATGAACTACTATTCGACCCTGAATTTTAGTAGTTGATAAAGCGTCATAAGATGTGTAAATCTGAATGAAAATAATCCTTATTCCGACATGTCATTCTATACCATCGTAATGCCTAATATTTTTATAAAGTTGTGTTCATTTTAATAATATTTTGTATTAAAATTATTTGTTATCCAGGATATACTTTTACAATAAACAGTCCAAGTCTAAAGGTAAAGATATCCCATTACACGCCTGGGCAGGTCCTTAGGGATCCAGGGGGTGGAGGACCCCATAGTTTCTAGACAGTCGGCACAAAAAGGTTGAACGTTTGACAGCCCTATGCACCGGCAGCCTCTACCTGCCAGGAAATATTTCTGGTACTTGTTTCTGTTAGAGACTGGGTCGACCCCAGGGCCATAGTTCGGCTGGAAGGACTTACTAAGTGAAAAATCCCATCGAGAAGTGAACCCACGACTTTCAGGCTTGTAGCGCTATGCCTCAATCAAATGTGCCACCGCGTACCCCGTATAACCCTCATCTTCTGTACATAAAGGTGAAACAGATTGTCAGTAGTGCATGTTTGTGAGTATCTTGGACGCTCAGAATATCAGTACTGCTGACTTGTGTGTTGCAGGGGCCTGCTGGGATTTGTGCTGACTGGTGTGGCTATTGCTTGGTGCAGCCTGTCCTCTTCCAAGCTCTTCGTCACTGCTCTTTTCATGGAGCACCAACAGCCGTTGGTGGCCTATCCCTGCGCCCTGCTGTACGGAGTCTTTGCCCTCATAACCATTTTCTAGATACCTTCTGGAGTTTGAAGTAATATTTAATACACATATATATTCACCTTTACATATGTTCAGGGTTTCCTGGAAAGTTCTGTAGCCAACACCTGCTGTTTCCGTTTCCTCAAGTATTAATTATGCGACAATTTTCATTCTTGAGATGAGATGTTTAATGTTAAAATGTTACCTCCTTACAGTTTTAAGGCCGATGGGTTCTTATTTTCTGTAGGTCCTGTAGCTTGACTTCTGATATGTATTACCCAACCCTTGAAGCGCGAAGTTGATCTAATGTATAACATTTCGGATCCTACCTAACAGGAAGCACACTTTTTCTGCTACAGGAAGACCAATCGGATAATGCTTTTTAAAGAAATCTACATAACTTCAAGACAATCTGCATCTTGTGTCATGTCATGGTTTTGTGTTTCATTTGATTCTCACAATAAACGCAGGTTATTCCCATATTACGTCGTCATATAGTTATTTGTCACTGAGAGGAACTCTGTTCTCCGATGTATAATAACTGAGGTTTTATTTATAATTTAGATCTTCAGTCAAACTTTACTGAACTTACGGGAAAATTTATGTAACGCAGTTCGATAGAGCTGGCTCGTTACTGGATATTTGTTACTGGTATTGCTAAAACACTTGTGGTGGTTAGGGAAATATATGTTGTAACTGGCTGAGTGTGATGTTTTACTCAGTGTGTACACTATTGACAGCACATGTATCCTTGTTGTAAAATTTGATTATATTAAATACAGATATGGTAGGTGGATACCGAAACATTAATTTAATGCATACATCCCATCCGTAAGCAGAACAGATTTATTATTAGGCCAGATTTCGCAGTTGTTCTCGTAGGCTTCTTTATGATCGTGGAGCATACAAGGTGAATGGACGACAGGACATTTCTTGTAAAGGCTGGGGGAAACCGTAAAGATATCGGACCTTTTTTCATATATTTGAACCAAAGACTTCAGGAATTCGAAATACGAAACCTTATGGTAATACGGATGATTTAGAGTGTACTCCACCTGCTTTTCAAATGCGTTCCTTACTACTTTTACTTTGCATGTCCCGAAAACCACGTGACTGACCGTGAAAGCTCTCGAAATAAGTGTCTGTTTCACATCCAACAAAGTTTTCCTTATAATTTGTTTACATATTCCTTATATGGAAGTGTACATTGATATTGAGTGTATCTAAAATGCTTGGATAAACTTCACCAGTGAGTATTTTACATTAAAAAAATTATGTAAATATGTGTCGGAAATGAGGGTTTTATTTTTTTAATTCAGCAATAAATACCTTAACTGTGTAATATTTTACTTACAACTGATATAATGCATTTAAATAAACCTTTTCAATTTAATAACTGTTGAGTTATTATTGTCTGTCAAGTCACAACTTACATCAGATGTTCAAAATTTCTTCCGCCTGTATAAATACACTCGTGGGAACTTTTGATCGTGGAGTGTCGCACACTTTAAAAAGTCCAGGAATGTTTCGAATGGTTTGACAGGCATAAATACGCTTTGATGAAGTGTCTCTTTTTATTCAGTTAGAACCGATTACTCTAGAGTTTTAACTGTACCCACTGATAAAAATGTACCTCGAAAACTCTCTCCGGACATACGTTGTTATGAACTGTTTTCTTTCTTTTGGTAAGGGGAACTCACGTATGAAGTTTGTTCATGCGTTCAAGGTACATTCTGTATAACTGTCACTCTTAATTGGGTCTATATTTTGTGCCACATAGGACTGCTATTGTATTATAATGACCCTTTTTTTCTGGAACCCCATAAAATTGTATTTGCTTTTCGTGTAAAAGAAAAATGTATAATTTACCGGTGTACACCAAAATCAATTTTTCCCTTCAGCGTTCAGTATACACGCGAAAAACCAAGTATCGTCAAAATCCGTTCCGTATTTTTTTCACGGTTTTCACGGTTTAGCGTCCGTGGTCAATAGGACTTCAAAACTAAGTTCCTTGCCAGACTTTTATTTTGACCCTTGATACTATCGGACTCGCAACGACGGTTTCAGAATTCCAGTGATCCAATAGATTGTACAGACGGACGTACAAGAGCTTAACTGGTCTACATGTAGTCACTGTATACAAAGAACACGTTACAGCTGATCTGTTACGTGAATTTCCCTAACATTTTTTTTTCCTGTAATAATACTATTCCCCTTTCTGCGTACTGATCGTCTGTCAGTGAACTGAAGTCTTGTTCGTACAACCATTAATAGACATAATGGTGTCAATTTTGTATTAATATGCATTAAACAATTAAACTGTCCGTTTGTATGAGATTTATATCTGTACTCCGAAGTGTGGTTTTTCCTTCCTTGTGTGCAGCCACGTAATTTACAGCGGAGATGACGTAATGCGTCGTGTCCTGTGACCTGTTGTGTGTACCGTACCGCGGGCCCACGAAGTGTGTACCGGCTGTGCTGGTTGAGAATCGGAACGGTTCGGTGAGGTACTGTACAATGTTCAGTTTAAAACGACAACACTCTATGTATTTAATCACTTCTGCATTTATAGTGACTTTGAAATTAAGGCTTAATGCAAACAGGAAATTGCTTTAGGTTCAGCATCAAACGCCTTGTGGTTAGAATTTAAAATGATTTGGTTAGAGCACGCAACTTCACCAGATTAACTTTCGTGCTACTAAAGACAAAGGTGCTATCGATAACACAGCAGTTCTTTCAATCTGAGTGTAAGTATCACAATAATAATGCGTATACAGAGTGATTCAGAACATTTGCGCATCCAATGAGGGGTGCTGCCGGCCTGCAGCACCCCCCCCCCCGGTAAACCGAAATTATAAAGTACAAATTTGATAGACACTTCTGATATCAAAGGTTTTACGTGATAAACGTTTGAGCCTAAATCTCCATCTGAACTCGACCGATGACTACTGGATTGGAATACTGAAAAAAAAAAATGTAATAACTTAGGAACATGTAGATTTTTTATTTTAAATTCGTTTTAATTTTCCTTGTAATCGAAGTAGATGTCGGCTCGGAGTTTTTTACATAATTTTCATAACGTAGTTTTTAACTCAAACACAAATTGTGTATAGCCTCAGGGTCAGCCTCCCCCCTCCCCCTCACCCGGCCCTAAAGAAAAAGTTTGGATGCGCTTACGATTCAGGAGGGAAAGTCGATATTTTCGAAGGAGATAGTGTCAGTCATTGTGATAAGAAGGTTTGTATGAACATGTGTGTAATTACGAATTGTTAATTATACAGAGCTCTTTGAATCTACAACTACAAAAGCGTGGTGAATGATGAAAAAGAAAGAGAAATTATTGTAGATTATACATATATATATATATATATCCTAATTTTTTCACCGTGCATTTCGTAGAATCGCTTTAATTATTAAACAACAAATGCAGTGTATAAAATTTCACATTAAAACACTTAAAATCGCTCCGACATATTTCGATCCTAAGATCAACCTCAGGGAGCTACGTTGTTCCATGCTAAAGTCATTTTAAAAACATTCACAAAATAATTCCATTATATTAACAGGGTGTTGTGGCAGCATATCGTGTTGTGTAGGAGTACGTTGTTAGGAATGCGTCTGCCTACTGCGCCTTGACTTGTCGGCGTGTCTCATTGTGACGCTAGATGCATGCACCGAAGAACATTAAATTTGACTCCGGGAATAGTGAATAGCAGAGTACGAGTTTGGCTGTATTGTAACTTCGTGGAATGATGTCCAGTTAATGACATATTCGCATTGATTAAGCCACAATACGATGTAGTTTATTATTACTATTGCCTCTCCCGGTCGCCGCGCGGCCTAAGGCGTGGGTCTTAAGTCTATCACTTACTAGGATTGCAGGTTCGAATTCCGCCGGGAGCATGGATGTCTGTCTCTTGCGAGTGTTGTGTTTTGTCAGGTCGGGCTGATCACTCGTCCAGAGGAGTCCTACCAATTTGCTTGTTTGTAACTTTGTTTGATTGTGAAGCCTCGACTATGAGGATGCCACAAGGGGCTACCCCGCCATGGTAAGAAAATTATTATTGTTGTTGAGGGCAGGGATAGCGTAATTGGTATAGCAACTCGCTACGGCCTGGACGGTCCGGGATCTGGGCCCGTGGGGGGCGGGGGGGGCCAGAATCTCCTCACCCGTCTAGACCGGCCATGGGCCCCATCCAGCCTCGTACACGACGGTACCGGGTCATTTCTGGGGGTGAAGCGGCCGGGGCCTGGCGGTGTGACCACCCACCCCTATCTAGCACCGAGGTTAAAGAAAGAGTAGAGCTACACCTCCACTCCCCCTCTGGGCCTTCGTCTGATGTTCTAGAGATTATTATTATTATTATTATTATCATCATCATCATCGTCGTCATCTCCTTTATGCAGGGTATTTATACTTATATTTCTGAGACAAACTATGTCCGTAGGGAATACAGTGTTGCAGCTATTCTGTTGTTGCTATTCATGGTGCTTATATCGTTAGTTTCAGTGTTGAATGTATTGTATTTGTACATTAGTACTTTCCGAAGTATGTGTGCAGTGCCCAATATGACTGTTTTCTGTAGTTCCTTGACTTCATGTTTTCCTGGTATGTTGCTCACGTATTTTCTGAATGACTATGGAATAGTCCCAGTCGCCCCTATTATTACTGGTATCACCTTTGTTTTTTACATTTCACATGCGCTTTATGTCTGTTGTAATGTCTTTATATTTTAAAATCTTCTCGGTTTCTTTTTTAATCACATTTCTGTCTCCTGAGGTGCAACGTCTATTAACATACATGTTCCCTTTTCATTATCACGGATTATAATGTCTGGTTTGTTGTTGGGGATAGTTCTGTCACTTTGTACTTGTTGATTCCACAATATGGTTACCTTGTCTTCTTGATTTGTTTCTACTGATTTTGGCACATGTTCATACCAGTGTTTTTTGTCCAATTGTACTCCTGTTTCCTTGCATATGTTGAAGTGTAGTTGTGCACACACTCTATGTTATTATTATTATTGGCAGCCTGCATTTAATGGTGTTATCTATGCTACATGTGGCTACAGTAATGCATAAACACTGCCTTGATTATGCTATGATTCTAAAATCATCCGCCATCAATCGACAACTCGTCTACTTATCAACGTGTTTAAAATGATGTTCCGCTCCTAGTCAAATTCTCACCATTTCACTTCTTCATTCAGCTGCTTTGACCTTCACAGCGCTTGGAACTTGTGCAGGACGATCCTTTCCAAGCGTTTGTCGCCACAGTTCGATGCATGTAAGATGAGAACAGACTGGCTTTACTGCCAAACCAAATGTCAGTGTAGGTTGCAAGCTGAACACCAATTTCGAACTACACCAAAAATCCACTTAATGGGGCGCAATGGATAAGCTACCGCCACGACGCTTTGTTTCTATATAGGTGCCTTTATTTTAGGGCCAAAATTCTCCACCTCAAATGTTTCCTATTCATGGAAGCCGATCCGATAATTGTTGGCTGGTTAAACTTTACGGTGCTCTAAGAATTTCATTATACAAGGAAGCATAAATAAATAAGGAGCCACGTATCTGATGCTGAGAACGTAATTCTGAATCCGACTTGTGCATCGCACATGGGTAGAAGATGGTGTGCATCTGACCATGGCTCACCCACTATTGAAACTGAAGCATTTGTCCGACCACTACACCAAGAATTATATTTTGGTAAAGAAGAAATAAATGTCAAATGTTCGTACCCAGGAGGTACACTGCCAGGAGGTTTTGTGTGATTGCCCACGACGAACGGATAAGAGGTTGTGAGCAACCCTTCCACATCTCCCAGCTACCCATGTGCCACCTACACATCGAGAGCCCCCCGCTCCCCCCACCCCCCAAAAAATTATCGGTGTCGGAATGTTTGTTACGTAAGCTTTGGAAACTCATTTGCAGTTTTCGCGTTCGAAGACCGAGTACTGCGTAACAATTTTCATGCATTTATCGCTCTGTACTTTAAACGCGTTCAGTAATTTTACATGGATTTGCGTTCTACAACTCAGTACATGTACTTTTTTATTCATCGTATAAATCGTCTGAAGAAATGAGGTGGACTGCTACCGATTACTGTTGATCGGTAGTGATTATTATCGATTACTATTGACGGAAATCATGGTAACGCTAATCACCTACGTAGTCATAAATATATTCTTATAATAAAACCAACTAGATGCACTAATTTCCCAAATTTATTTTTGGAATAAAACTCTACATGTTTCGGACAGTTCCTCTGTCCATCATCAGGAGTTTTTCACTGTACACACAGCAATGGTGTATGTCATACAGGTTTGCTGACAGCTTGCGTCAGCAAACCTTTATTATAAGAATTTATCACGATGCACGGTCACCTGAACGTCAAATTCATAAATATATGTAGCCCCTCGTGTAAAGTGCCTGTTATTCTTGTCCGATTTTAACCAAACTTACTTTTTCGTTACGGATTTAAGTCTAAAGCTCCGGTACATAATTTCAGGCAAATCCGTCCAACTGAAGCCGAATTGGTCCTTGTGGATTGAAAGACAGATATGATTAGCAGTTTTTTTCGCAACATTGGAAACACGCCCAAAAATAACATTCCAAAAAGATGAAACGATATCTTCCTGCGGTGATATTAACCCTTCAGGGCCAGTGGGTGCTACTCGTTTCGCCATACTTAACATAAAAAAAATTCTACGTTTTATTCACAGACTATGTTTATTTGTTTCGTGTGGATCTCAGAATAAGCATTACTGATCTCCCTATAGGTATTAACTGACTCCTTTTTGTAACTGAGGCGGAGTGTGTTTACTGCGCAGTACGAACTCAATCTTTAAACTTTAAAGGTCAGTATGGTATTACAAATAATTTTCTCGTGTCATTTTTGCGTTCTGGAGTAAAATATGGTGGCAATTTCATTCTTCTCTGCCTGTCCGACAAGTGCTTTGCACCCTCCTTCGTGAAATTGATCAGAACGAAGAAAACGGTGTTTTTAATCATGGGAGTCTTAATAAGATACACCAAGAATTTCAATTATCGTAAGAGAGAAAATGTAAAGAGCCTTCTGCTCTATTCTTACGACACATTGATTAAGTTTTAAAGATTGGAAGTTGTTTGAAAAAGAAGCGTTGATGTTGGAAGCATCGAATCTCTCTAGGGCAGATATATTGATGCAGTTGCAGACGCTGGACATCTTCGGGAACGTATGCACTGCAAATTTGCAAAGAATAGAACTTTCACAGAACAGGCTCCATAAATTTCCAAATACCGATTTTCAAGCCTTAGTATTGTACAAAATGTAGCGTTTAATTAGCGATTAAAAATTATATCACTTTATATTTCGATATCAGCTTCGGGTAATTTTTAGAGGCGGTTTATTTTATACGTTGAAACATAACTTTCAAATATTGAAACAACGTGGTTGCCCAACTGTAAACACTGAGTTGGAACTTTTCGTATACATGAATAAACGTGGTTAATTCAAGGACTTTTGTAATCTATTCTGTTTTATGCGCACTTATTGTCTGAATCGTCATCTTGGGAAAGTTCTATCCAGTGCTCAGTGAGTTTCGGCAGGAAAATTCCTCATAGGCATTGACTACAGTTTGTCTTACAAGCTAATTGTTTCTCGATGATGAAAGTCAAATGTCGCCCCCACAATGCCCTTCGTAAAACACATACAGGGGTAAAATGACCATCATATGTAGATCTGTTTTTAGGTTTCTAAGGAGAGGAGTCGTTTTAGCAGAAATTGGGAGTTGTCTAGCATAACTAATTATAATGGAAGGCAAGTACGAGTTACAGAAGTTTAGTGCTACGTAAATGTTGTCTGGTGATTTGTTAGTAGGTCTGAAGAGAGTTTCGGGCTATAGAAGGTTGATAGCCGTCTGTTTTGGAAACCCCGGTTAAATCTACTTCGTAGAGTGTAGACGATAGAGGGTGAAGTGGCTCAATCACCTTGTTAATGGGCTCGTCTGAACTCAAACTGGAGAGGTAGACGTGTGCATGTCAGCAAGGGCTAAATTGCGTGTAACGGACACACACACCCTTAAGGCATTTATAATGTAATCTTCTGCAAACAAACGCAATATAACACACTTGAGGGCTGAAAGATATTTTGTTAACAAAAAAAATGAGAATGACAGGTGTAGCTAGAGCATTACGTTAATTTTGAAAGGAAAACTGCACATATTGCTGTAAGCGCAAGCCTCTGAAATGTGTGATGGTTGAGGTAAAAGATACAGAACTTGTAGAGAAGCAGTAATTAAGTTAAAATGAACTGACGAAGACAGAAGGGAAGAATGTAATATTATTATTCATTCTGTGCATTCTTTGATGAGCTGTCTGTTTGAAACAACCTAAATGCATAACGTCAATGTGTATTTCTTACAATTAAAACTTTACGTCTCCAAAAGGTTTCGATCTTCCGTAGATCATCATACGTATAGTCGACCTTATGACGATCTATGAAAAATCGAAACGTGTTGGAGGTTATTTAATTGTAAAAATTACACACTTATATTGTGAACTCGATTGGTTATAATTTGATAGTTTAAGGGGGAAAAGTTATAGAAAACAATATAGATTAACGATATTGATATGTTATGCATTTTTGGATGTCGAAAACGGGGAGTGAAGTAGGAAAGCTGTCCATCAGTAAAGTATATTTCATCCTTAGATGTGAATTTGTTGAGGATCTGGATGTATAAATTTCTTGCATATCGCAAATATGTCAACGGCACTGTACCACACAATGCCGACACAAATTTGGGCAGTTTTTGAAGGCAGAACCTTTTGTGTTAGGTGCACAGTTTTTTTTTAGCCACATGCTGCCCATTTGGCGAAAAACGTACATGCATATTGTAGTGCCTCCCGGTGATAGTTCTGGCTCGAAATACGCCCTGCCCAAGGAGACACTATAGATAGTGTGACTTTGACGGTTATAGTCTCGTCGCCCAGGTCCTCACGGTTACGATTGTGCTGCCACCATTCAGTTTTAGTTTGATAGCAGATTGTTAACAACTACTGCTACTATTAGTAACGTTACGGCCTCTGGACAGATTGGTGCCTACTAGCAACTTGGAGTCTGCACTCAGTCCTGTCGGTACGGTTTGCTAGCCGGGGACACAGGGATTTTGTGATGCGGGTGTTATAATAGTCCCGTCGAAAAGTAGAATGTTTAGCTACATTGCTAATGGTACAGTCTAGTTTATTAAAGCTAGCTAGTTACAGGGTTAAGTTAGGGGTAATTATACAATTTTACAATTTATAGAAGAGTTTACAAATAATAGATTAAACATCAAAATTTAAACAGTCAATCAAAATAAATGCCTTGCTTACTTTCGCTATAACCCAGTGCAGCGTCAGAAATTTAGAACTTGGACAACAAACAAAAATAACAACAAACTTTAACCAAAGGTGCTCAACTCGAAGTGGAGGCTACCGAACGCAGTACAGCTTTCCAAATACATTCAGTACAACTTACCTTGTATATTTTGAAGCCAGACAGATCTTAAACACATAGTGGTAACTTCTTCTGGATATCGATCCCATAGCCGTCTAGCATAAAGCAATGTTCAGTGTTAAACGCACGTAATTAGTTAGTAAGCGAGTGAGGCCAATTACGTTGTGGCGCTGGGTTATATAGAGAGTCAACTCTACGCAAACTGTCTGCTCAGGCATTCCCTGCAGTGTAACGAACTGCCAACGTGCTGTGGCTAGCTCACGTGTTGCTTCAAGTACCCAAAACGTAACTAAAGTTTTCAACATTTGACACTAATTACATTTTAAATCTCGTTCCATGCCATCGTTCCTTTATAAAAAGTTACAACAACGGTTAATAACCTAACTAGTGTTTAGACATTGCCCATTTTCGTGGGTGTTTTCATACCAGGGCTTTGGGAATGTAGGCCGGTGTTCGTCTTCCGGTAGACAACGCGCGAGGTATGACGCATTCTTTTGGGCCTCTAAGAGAGAACTATTTATTGTCACTAGGCCCTATGGTTCAAGAGCTGGTATATGTCGCTGGACTCAGAGAGATTAACTCTTTCAATGAAAAGAGTTAACTCTTTATAACGGACCCACCAGTTTAGTATCGTTGTCCCTCCTCCCCACGATCTCAGTGTTGGAGCGGTTGAAGGCAGACACGCTGCACTGGGTTTTGTATAAGCTAAGAATCTGGTTCTTTAACGTCAGATTTTTCCTTAGATGAAGACTATCTTCATTCACTCGAGACAAAGAAGAAAGATTGTGAAATTAAGTAAGTATGACTTTTGCGTTACATTTGTTTAATGTTTCTGATAGTCGAGTATTCTGTAGCCAATTTAACTCTCAGCTCCCACGCGTGTAGCCAACTTTAATTCTCAGATCTTTACAACCGTGACTGTACTAGAAACTCAGTACAGCTAAATGAATGCCCACGTTTCGACCCAGAGCCAGATTTTTTTATGTATTATCAGTGCATTTCATTTATTCAAGATCCACTCTTACTTTTATTGTGTAATCTTAACTTTGGTGTTTATGTCAATAATTTTCGTATTAATTTTCTGTAAAATTTTCTCGCTCTTCTTCCCCGTTGTTTATACCTGAACAGTCATATTTACGCTGGTGTGATTAACACTACACCAGCAAATTACTGCTTTCACTGTATATCTCGGTCGTTTCGTACTGCCGTAACATCGTCAGGATTTATACTTGGCGGTTTGATGTTACGGCACATACTCGTATTATTTGTACGAAAATGGTAAACTTTAAAGCTGTGATTATTAATGTTTTTAGAAAGTTCAAGTCTTTTTAAACTTAAAGAGCACTGTCGTTCCTCATACGAGGAATTGTTAGCCTCTCGCCTACCCGTAACACTGATAATGGAGCGTTACTGATTGGCGGCTATCCACTGTCGCTTTTTCGCAGTAACCCTCGTAACTGGAAATCTTCTCCTCCATCCGCAACCTGAGGAAGCGCCATGCTGTGGTGACAAGCGACCCACTTGTTGTGGCTGCAGCCTTTTCCTGCTGCGAAGTTCTGTTTGATAAGATTAAAGTGTATGTATTGTAAAGGGAAACGTATTTGCGCTCTAATTCTTCCTTAAGAAGATAACATTTGCTCAGCTTTTTGTGGATATCGAGGACTAACTAGAATGTTTACAAGACCTAGATACTTTCATCTGCTTGAGCCATATCAATCGTCGCAACATAAAATAAATGTTTAAAAAATAACCAACACGATGTCACTTGTGGACTATCCTTTATTTTCATGGGTAGTCGTCATTCATTCTCTACATGTTTCGAGCTTTCGGGAAGCTCATCATCAGGAGATCATTTTTC
>Ga0123354_10013142_pt1 | contig 12837 bp, 7 predicted proteins | sample TergutLab28metaG_2_FD_97872 | JGI IMG/M metagenome (GOLD analysis project Ga0123354, IMG submission 97872) | Labiotermes labralis P4 segment gut microbial communities from Petit-Saut dam, French Guiana - Lab288 P4 | ecosystem: Host-associated > Arthropoda: Insects > Digestive system > Gut ...
ACATATACATTCCATAAGTCCATAGTTCCTCTAAATAACAGTAGGATATGGAATAAATCATAAGGCTAGGTTTAATCTACTCAAAAATGTTACCATCATAGTAAAAACAAGCAAACAAATACTTGGGAAGGATATACAACTAATACAATTACTCATGCGTACTATGATGTTACGATTTTTCAGCGGTGATGGCATGTTCTAGGGAACTGCTGGTACCCATCTACAAAACTACACTGTTCCAGAGTTCAAAATGTAGTAATTCATAGTGCCAACATTCGTTATACACGGCAACTTTAATCATATTTTTATTGCACGTGCATTCACAAGGGCATTTAATAGCGACATTTCGCCTGCGGTATGTTAAAACTACAATTAAAACCAATTAGGCCTAATTGGCTATTTAAAGCCATCATTAAGAAAGTTCGGTTTTAAGGGTCCCGGGCGTTAGGTACAACCTTACCTCTCACGGAAAATATTTGTGGACAGTTCGAGCAAGATATATGCCTTCCCGATTTACTTTCCATGCCGTTTCTCAAACTGCGTTAATTCCTACACTCCAATTTCTGTCCACGGACAACATTGCTTCACTCAATAACACGTTACTTCTCTCTACCACCGCTGACAATTCCCTTGGAATAATCTGCGATTTCAAACTCATGCACTACTCCACGGAAACTAAACTACAAAACTACGGAAAAGGCGCGAAAGGTTATTGTTCTTGAGACGGTCTCGACGAACAAAATTATTCCAGAGGTTCACGCAAGACGGAAAATTTCCGTACTAGATGTATCCAGATGAACCATGGTCAATGAACTATCGACGTAATTACCCATGTCTCCAATCAGCGGGAAATTAGAAAACTTCACACGCTGTCTAGTCTCGTTACTTAAATTACATAAGAACTCTATTCTATTAATTTTCGATGTATTTATTTTAAAGTCTGCACATTCCAAACTCTTTTGTTACTGAATGCAAGAACATAATTTCTTCTGGAGTAACATGGTCAAGGCTCAATATTTTGAATGAAATAACCTCCAAGTCATTGCATCTACACACAGCAAAACATACCTATTGTTACGATGCAGCAAAGGTGTAAATAAGTCAGTCTGTACTGTAGGAATCAGATCTCTGTAAAGGGCTCCATTGGCTCTATGTCATACATAATAAAAATATCCCAATGTAAACAATGAACAAGTTTGACGGGACAGAATGCTCACCAAGTGTTCTTTCTCAAAGCACGCAGCCAAGTGTGAGAAGTACGTACATACACCATATCAACATAAACTGTTGACTGTCCCTGTCACCTGTAATACTACTCAAATGGGACAACCACAATTCAAGAATATGCAACTGTTCTATCAGCACTTTTGGCCATTTCTGGATTATTTTTTAACCTACAGCCTGATAATCTTATATGTCACACAGCCCTTATATTGCTCTTCACTTCAGCACTCGAACTAGATTTTCTGTGTTAGATGCAAATCCTGTTACACCAGTTGCATTCTGTCTACACATCACTTCAAGAACTGCTCAGGTATTCATGCCACGTCACAACTAAAGCAGGGCAACGTGCTGCACACAGCAACACTTCACTACGTCTGTTGACCAACAATGTAAAGCTTTCTTGCCATCTGAAGTTTCCATGGATGGCTGGGCACAACTTTTCCATCTTATTAACTCACAAATGTGGCATAATGGGTATGTTCAGAGCTCCATGAGTAAAAGTTTATTAATCATGAATAATGGACCTACTCACACACATATTCACTGATATCAAGCTAAACTGTGGAAGAAGCCATCTTTTTAACAATATTTTACCAGGTTAAACTCTAGACACAGTTTCTGAACTAGAAAAGCATCCTTTTTGTTAAATTTAACGTTGATGTACACAGTACTGTCATACAGTCACATACGTAAACCTCGGATACTTCCACTTTAGTATACTAAACTCACTGATAATGGCCCACATGGGCTGAAGCATGTTGGGAGGTATATTGTACATGGTGTAGGATAGTCAAAACAGCAGGGTACATAGTACGCAGAAATTCAGCCTTACAAGATTGGTACGGTTGGCTAAAGGACAGCTATAACATGTTTCATTTTCCTTGGTGGTGGTGGTGGTGGGGAGGGGGAGAAAGTAGCATAATGGTGGAGCACACAGGGCCATCTGGACCTGAGAGTGCTTTTTACATCTGACAACCATGAGGATGATTCACTCAAATGAAGAATAAATCTTCTGAGGGCAAGCAGTTCCTGAAATTTTAAAAGACCGTATGTAACACCTTCATCTGTAGGGTCAAGCACTCTTCTTGGACAGTTTGACCCTGAAGATAAAGGCATATTAGTCCTCCAAAACTACTCATACAAGCCAATGTTACATCCCAGAGGACGTGAGTCTTCAGTAACACCACTGTGAGAACCTGCAACCTGTCAGTACATACTGGACATTTCCAGTGAAATTTGTAGTTTTTGCACATGCAACGGTGTGATCTACAGACAAAAAAGTCACTCTGGGCTTCTTGATTCTTATAAATGGAGTCAAAGCAAAACAGGGTACCCTACCAATAGCCACTCACCATTGAACTTCATGTGGTCTTTGAGTAGCTTGTTTATCACAACATCTCTAACACCTGTAGTTCGTCTACAAATGATCCATTTGAATGATTCAAACTTGAATTCAAGGCAATTCCACATATTTAACCACTGTGGGTGACTTCATCTTGCATTCAGGTAAATACAATAACATGGCATTCAAACTGCAGCCTTCTGAAATATAACACCATGTCATTTGGTAGATAACTAAAAACACTTGAGGGGAAAAAACTGCTGCCCCCCCATTGGGGTAGAAGATACTGACAGCGATGAAAACCTCAAATTTCACAACCAGGCAGTTACATCACACTTCATCCATGCAGCATCATTGGTCCTCAGAACAAACTGTTCTCCTAAACATTATTAATAATCCGCACTTCATTCAAGATACACAGTGTTTTCTTTGAGGTAGGAAATAAAACTGCTAAGTATTGTTGACATGAGTTTTGGCTTAAAGGGGGCTGACAATATGGACACTTATACTCGTAAAATGGTCGCAAACAAACAAATGAAAACACATACTGAACGCAGAACTCTGCAACAAGGTGAGGGCACAAGGATACTATATTTTTTTTACAGATGTGAGATCTAATGCTCTGTGGTGACATGTTGGTTTCAGTCATACATGCTACTTCCATTTAAAAAATAAAAGCTACTGTGCCAAGTTTCCCTTGTTTACAAGACCAACTCCAGCTGCCCAAACATTAAGAATTGAAATACTTCAAATAATTATAATGGCATCACGACATCTTCCTATTCTCAAATCACATAATCTAATCAATGAACGAAACACTTAAAAACAAGTTTCATATTACAAATTATCAGTTTATTGCTTTACTTTTGCTTATGAAACAAAAAACTCATACCAATAGAAAATGGCAGTATTAATTAATTAATTCAGGGCCTGATAAATCCTCAATCTGGTAGCAAGGTACAAAATTCATATAAAGGAAAACTTTTAAGACAAGAAATGCAGATACGTATAACAATGACAACCATGGATAATTTAAAACTAATCTGCATACACAAACACACCAGGAAAGAAAACTGACACATGTACTACACATTAAACTAATACATATAGAGTAACTCAGAACAGTGGTTATGAAAAAGGGTATTTCTTAAAATTACAAAAATAATAAAAACTGGATGATTTATCCAGTTCTGACAAAAAACTCTAAATTCAACTCTTCACACTAGCATCTTTATTTCTAACAATTAAATGTCTTTGAATTCAAGAAGAGAGTTTAAGACAATACAAAATACTTTTAATCTACCATTGCTGCCTGATGAAGCTATTTGGCAACATGTTGATCATAAAAATTCACAGAGTCCGTGTTCCTTTAACTGATCTTCCCTGACATCTAGTATCATCCACACCTACAACTTTTATAGTCCACCACAAAAAAGAACTGAACCATTTCCAGACTAGAATACATCCAAGAAATTCCAATTTCTGAAATATTACAACACATCCAAGAAATTCAAATTTCTCAAGTATCCAAATGTTCCTCACTATGGATTCCCCACTTGTTTCGATACACTCATAATAAATATTGAACAAAAAATAAAACATCAACTGCAACTTGAAAAAAAAAAACTTGTTTGAAGCAAAATGTCAGGTAATTGAAGTTTCACACTGATCTCAAGAAATGGCTCTGGAAGTGCTACATATAATTCACACACCACTACTATATTGTCAGTATGAATCTGAATGCAAAGGACCTACACCTCGTGGGTGAAAAAAATCAACTTCAATAATGTCAAGCACCGACAGCTGTTTGAACAGTGCCAAATTATCATTTATGCAACAATTAACCTTGCAACAAACAGTACTTGCAAAATAAAGAGATACATAGTTGCACTTAAATGAAAATACTGTAAGTCATGGGCAACAGTCAGAATACTAAATGCAAGCATTCTGTTCATTTCAGACTTAAACAAGCATCAAAATTCAAAGTTCATCTCAAAAACCTAACAAACCCCTTGAATTTAGGGGATGACCATTCACACTTCCTTCCAATAACATACCTTCTGAAGCAAACAGCCCACAAATATACAGCAGATTTAATCTTCAACCCATAAAGCTGGAAAAGTTTACTGCACATTTCAATGAAACACAACTCTACAAACAATATAACAAGAAAATGTACTTTAATTCTGGTATTACTGAGCAAATGTACAAACATTCAACTGAGACTTAAGTAATGGAAGCATTTCTGATTTTTGTTTGGTACAAATGGTTTACAAGAACAACAGCATTTTATGTATTACAGATGATGCCTTTGTAGCCCTAACTACCTATGCAGCCCAGCAAAACATCAACTGGCTGTAAAAGTTGTATCAACTGGAAATTTTCATCTTCTGGGATGCGTCACTGTGCTGATACGTGTGTCGTTTCCAATGCTTCGAAGGATTCTAGTGCCTTCATCTTCGGATTCAAGCATTCCAATAACACCACACTGCTTGGCCGTGAACATGAATGTAGTACAATCCTTCAAAACTTTGGGTACTACACAGGGTTACATCCCAGAATATTTGAGTCTTCAGCAACACCAATGCTGTGAAAACCTCAAATCTCCCATTATTTCAACTGATTCCACAATTACTTTTAGTACCACAAAAAAAGGACAGGGGAGAGGGGTTGAAAACAGTCCCAATGAACAGGCCTATGGAGATTCTTGCAATTCATGAAATGATGAAACTGTAAGGACCTAGGCCATGACCTAAATTTTACATGCTTTAATTACAGCATATCTCAGTTACCGGAAGGCATATGATATATTTGCACAATCCACAACAGCTCTACACTTCAGACTTCTTAATTATTAGAACAGTCAATAAACACGGAGCACATTCCCTTGTAGAACAGTATACACAGCAAAACAGAGCAATGCAATAATCAGTAAAAGATTTTTAATCTATATCAGTTGGATCACAAATAATGTATATCCATTTGTTTAGAATTTTACATATGCTAAGCCAAATTCATGACAGCATCTAAAAACATATTATTAAAAAATACTTGGGGAATGTTACAAAGATTTACGCTTTCTGTCAAAAATTATGCCCAATACATTCCAGTTTTCAAAACTATCAAATGTGTGGATGGCATCAGTTTTCATACCACTCACCTATTTCCTAAGGCTATTGTCAATATGAGGCTACTTCTGTCACAGGATGGTCTTCAAATGCATGGTGCGAAGATGATTCAACTTCACTAGCACTATTTGTTGAGGTACAGTTTGATGTTTTGACTGATGAACTGAAAGGCTTTGTTTTCCTTGTCAGGTATGCAGAGCGTGGGAAGGGTTTCAGTACAACACCAAACTTCCCACTGCGAGGTCGAGCGGCTCGATACAGAGCCACTGAAGACAAACTCAGAACTTTTCTGTTGGAAGAGACAGTATACAGGAACAAAACAGCACGTACATAACTGGAATTTAACCATTACACATCATACACACTAAAGAAAATGTTGTTCAATTCGGTTTGTAGAAAATGGAGATAATAAACATGGTGCATTCAAATATGCCAAAATCTGACATTCCTGTCAGTTCACACTTCATAACAATCACAGCAAATCATTATACCTTACATACCTCCTGCAACAGAGAGTCAGTTAAACTTTGCAACCATGTGCAGGCATGTGGAGACACCACTCAGACAATAATTAGTGGCTGGTTTAAATTATTAAACTCCGAAATAAGGTTCGAATGAGCTACTCCTGCTAAGGGTGTAATACTCTTGCCTTCATCAACACAAAGGAAAAGTAGCACAAGCAACACAGAAAAATTAAGAAATATCAAACACCAGAGAAAAAGAAGAGGTGAAGAAACAAAGAAAAAGGCAAGGAAAAAGGGAACAGAAATTACGTATAAAGGTGCACACTTAATGTTCTTACTTTGCTAAAGAACAATACTATGAAAATATATACTTGACACCAAGATGAAGTTCCATGCATTCCAGAGACACTGATATGCATTTGATGAGTTGCAACCTTTATTTCTGACAGCTACATTTTCTTTCTTTGTTAATTTATTTAGTGATGTCTAAACTACCATCTTTAGCAATCAGTGGTAGACAAAAGAATACGAATATGGAGTAACAAACATGACTGTTTTTTTTTGGACATTGTCCATTGTCTCAGGCTAAAAGAAGCCAAACATTTCAGAGAATGGATCTGTTTCCAGCTTCAGATGGGAAAGGGGACACAGTGAAAGCCTACTCCGGTGGGCAATGTACAAAGAAATAACCACATTTCTAAAAATTATACACCATTTTCATAATGTTTCTAATGTGGGTGGAATGATACTGACAAAGGGAAACCTTGCTGGGGAAAAGGAACCAATATATTTTGAATAAGAGGCTGAACACAAGTGCCTGGCTTGCATAAAAACTGTAAAAATGCTCTGCAAGTAATACACCTACATGCAAAATGCTATGTACTCTAAGACTGAACTAAATGATGGCTATGGGTCTGGCAAAGAATGGCCACTGCCTGCATACAAGAATAACAGGTGTATATATGACCTTGCACCCACAGTGTGCTCAAATGGTATCTCATCAGTGAATGGACTATGGTAATCTTTGAATCACACTGATTACTGTTACTACATCTACTATTTCATTAAGCACACAAAGATTATATATTATATTAAATTACCAACATAATAAATCATATTTCTGGACAAACACAATTTATCACAGTGATGAGATGATATACCAGTTCATTCACACAAACAGAGGACACAGATGCACAAATGTGCACATGTTACATGAACTACATACATCTGTGCATGGGCACACATGAATACACACACACTACTCATCCACTTACCTTTCAACAAGACGCTGTGCTTCATTTCTTTCTTCGTGTACTGGTGGAGGGCTTGGGCTTGTTGGCAAACTGTTCAACTGGCTGGCAGAGGACTGAAAAATGTAGATTTTAGTCATGGGCTGCCAAATTCTTTGGAATCATGGGTAACTAAGAGTGGCTTATAATTTATGGCATGCACAGTAGTGGTGGAGGTGGTGATGGTGATGGCATTGATAGTAGTAGTAGTCGTAGTAGTAGTAGTATCAGCAGCAACAGCGGTACAAAGGGCAAGAACAGCAACAATGTGGGAAATGAACGTATAATGTAACACTGGCATATTCGGATCTTTGCGTGCTGATTTATTCACTTGGTGTGTGTACTGTCCCAACTGTTTGAGGGACTATGTCACCCTCTTCAAGCAACCATTCAGCTTTCTGGAGGTTGTGGAAGATACTTCTCCTTTACAGAAAATACAGTGTTCCCCTTAACACACATATCAGTTGAGCCACCGTGCCACAGTAAGTTCTGCGGTGAAAAGAGAGAGGGATATTCGAAGTGTTGCCATGGAAACACAACAGTGAGTTCTATTTTTCATACTTGAGCTACATATGTCACTGTTACTAACAGATGCTCTGTCACTTTCTTACGGCAACACTTGCTCACCAAATCCTGTGCCATATTATGTTAATTACCTATGCCTGGCTGGCTCTGCCATTTTTTTTTTGCAATGATCTAATGAACGGCATGACTTTCCACGAAAAATGCATATAATATGAAATAGGTGGTTTAATTTTTTACACAACTCTTAACTGAAACATTCCTCAGTCCAAGAAAAATTGAGTGTGAGAGTACCAAAAAGTATGCATGATAAAGTACTGTGGTTTTCACATAAAATGGCACATAATTGTCTCTGATCATAACCAAACTTAAATCTTCCTGACATATTTTAATACCAATGCCCAAAATAAAACTTTATGAAAATTCATCCAGTGGAAGCTGAGATGGATATTTATGCAAAACCGGTGGATACAAAAACTCAGTGGTTTAGTCTATAGCCGCTGTCATGTGCTACCATCACTCACAGACCTCATTTCATCAGCAAAATATGATTACACAAAACCACAAAATTCTATGTCTATGACCATATATATATATATATATATATATATATACACACACACACGGTCATAGACATGTTATGTGTGTATACACACACAAAACAAAACAGTAGATCTTTATTCTTAGTCAATGTCTCAAACATACTACAGACTAAGTGTACAAAACAACTAGTAATTCAAGTTTTGTATCACTACTTGCATACTGCTACACACTATGCAAATCTACTGTAATATGATAATTCACTTCTTTGTAAAGACAACAAAGACATAATCCACAAAACACTAAATCTGCTCCAAGGAAGTCCAGTTGCAGATAACACCTGCAATATATGAAACGGGATCTGAAGTTCTGTTATGAAAACACATCACTTCAGGCTGGTATATGTATGAATCAATTTTGCATGTAGAGTGTAAATGGAATGATTTCGTCTTGTGTAATTGGAATGACGTGCAACGAACACTTTGTAGAATTTGGCATGTGACAGATGCAACTTGAGAAAGTATGTTTTTTGAAATGAATGTCCTGTATGTCATTCCAACTCTTCCACTAACCCATCTAAAGGGATGCCCAAGACTGATCTTTGAGGAGACCCTAACTTGCTGCCTATTATATGGAAAGCGAGATGTTAACACCAAGGTCACCATAACATCTTCCCACTAGTAAACTAAACCTGCACAAGCACTAAGAAATTCACAATGCAATTACAAGATTTTATGGACATTAGGCATTAGTTCATACAAGAAATAAAGAGACTTCTGGCTGAATTTTTCATTGTATTAGTACACATAAACAACACTATACACTGATTTTAGTATTTGCATCTAAAATCACCTGTCTATTCCTGTTTAATACTGTAATTTATGTATTTTTATTGTATGTCTATGTATTTTTATTGTATATTTGTGTATCTTCATCGTGCCGGCTGGCACTCTTCGGCTACCCTGACTGAGGTATTTCCCATGCTTTTTCCTCAAGGCAAATGCCAAGGTAAAACCCGCCAAGATGGGGCACGGCCCGCACTCTTCCAACATTTTTGTGTTGTTCTATGTATTGTTTGTTTTGTGTCCTTCTGTGTATTGTTTGTGTGTAAATGTGTGCTGTACTACTGCCACTGGGTGGCTACTCAATTGCAGTTAACAAATATATCATATCATTTCTGTTACACACCACAATCAGTACATCCATCCATCTCTCGCATCATCATTCTCACTTGCTCAGTTATATTACGTCAGTCAGTCCAGTGGTGTCTAAGCAGGATGGTCAACATACCACATGCATCTGTAAGTCTGCAATCGGCATTTTAAAAGACAGTGATTCTACACTCACAGATAGCTATGAAGTACTAATGGAAATGCAGAATGAACTCATAATATTCAAAATATAATGAGAAAGTATATACATATGTAATTGGATTAAAATGAAGATGATTTACACAGGTAGAGGATATGTCAACAAGATGTCCTGTGTTTCATGTTAGTACACTCAACCCTTTCTTTTTTGCAGGGGTTAGGCTAAAAGACCCACTGCAAAAAATGAAAAACAGGGAATAATTGACCCCACACCAAAAAAAAAAACAACAACATATGTTTTGGTATTTTTTTGTGTTTTTATTTTCTTGGCAGAGATATTGTGATGGGAGCCACTTCTTATTCTTCTTCAACCCTTGAACATCATGTGGTGTAACTCAAGGACCTGTTAAAGTTGTCAAACAATTCTGATGCTCCTATTCATTGAAGGGTTTGAGGGACATACGTTTATTCCTGGCGCAACCCTGCAAATTTGCGTGATAAGTAAGGGATGAGTGTACCAAGTGAAGTTGACACACAAAACAGGTCCTGATACTGCATGCAAAGGAATGTTTATGAATCTCAAATCTGAAGAAGACACCCTAGGCACAGAACCTAATAATGCAGAATTGCAAGCACCAAACACAACATTTAAACTTTGTAACTATGCTATATGAGAAACACGAGACTGTCTAGACTATTATTTCTACCTACAGACCACCCATGGATACAAGACAGTAATCATTGTTTCCCTGGATTATCATGTTTTCACATGTAACTACACGAACATTTACAATTATTCTATTATTGGACTAATATTACTTTTCTTACTAATTCGAACACCACACTCTTTCAGTTTACCAACATCCTATGTGGTGGACAACACTCTACACAATACTTTACCGTAACATAGGTATGTACCTAGACTATCACAGCCTACAATATCATTTATAATTGCCTGTTGTAACATTCAGAACTTACTCTTTTCCGCCTTCTTATACTGGCTGTAAATTTTCCGCAATAGACCAAACACTTTGTCCTTAAGTAAAGCAAATGACAGAGACAAACTATGTAGCATTCTGTTTCAGATACTGAACCGATGTTCAAGAAAAGATGTACGATGCAAAAACATATCAACTTGACAATTATATGAACCACACCTAACAAAGTAATGATTTTTAAGCTGTAACAACTTGAAAACTATAAAAGTTATGAGCATCAACTTCTATACAAGATGTAGTGACAATCTGGCATGTTCTGTTGGATGGTTTTATGCATGTGATTACGAGAAAGTGGAGTTCCTCAGCAGCCAGAAATTAAGAGAACCTCATCTTGGTGACTTAGACAAAACAGTGGGTTTACTATTCCTCAATGACAATAACAATTCACATTTACGGGTTAAGATGGAAATCCAATTTAAATAATAAAACTTTACCAGAATTAAAACCAATACATGGGTCCATCAGAAAATAAGTCAGCATGGCCTGTTATTTTGTAAATACACAAGTGCAACATCCCACACACAGGACTAATCTGACACTGCAAAATTGTCATCTGTTTCCAAAGATGAAGCAAACTGGCCACAACAAACTTAAAGATCACAAGGTTTGAACAGTTGGGACATGAAGGCAAATAACGAAGGACACAAGCTTCTCTTAATTGGACACACAGAAGCTTGTCTGAAGGTACGATAAATTTCTCAACTGTGGACCCAGGACCTCCCAACTACAAAGCAGGGGTGCTAAATACTTGACTGTGATATGTGACCTAGCAACAGAAGGAACAGCAATAATGTAATACAGTGTAAAATATGGTCATGACACATACAGGTGCACTGCTTTGTTATCATACTAAATGCAATTACTGTGGGGTGATGGGATAAACGCATGTGTGAAATATGGCTGCCTAATGTACTGCCAACACATACTATTTCACCCAAAATTAAACATGTTATGAGATATAAGCATCTTAAATGAAAATGATGTTCCAATTAATATGCATATTCCTGTCACATTATTAAATCAAACACAGGTTTCTTCACTGTCAGTGACAACAGCAAACTGTATTGTTCAGAATGAATAATTTTGCGATTCACTACTTGTGTAATCTTATAAACTAACAAAAGCACAAATAACATGTTATAGTTCTTCAAATGTCATAGTAAAAGAAGGTAACAAAGTACCTCACTAATGAAGAAAGATTATCTACCATAGCCTACCTTGGTTAGACCTCCTGGAATTGGTACCTCTAAGTGTATCTTCTGTAAGCACAGAGATTCCAACAGTGCAATACCTGGGTGAACCAATAAAAAGCAGAGTGAGAAGAAGAATATTTCAATTCATACTGCTACCACCACTGTGAATACTGATATCTTTGCCCTGAAGACTGCATTAAGCTCAAACCCACAAATGGAAAAATTACAGAATACTGAAAGGTAATACACAATGGTACATAAAATTTGTACTTTCAGAGTACTTCGTCATGGCAATATGGGCAGACTCCCATCCACACAATAAATATTGCCAAAATATACCTCCTACTTTCTACAAAGCTGTAAACACTTCACTGAAGAAACAGGGTATGAATTACAAATATTATTTAAGGCACAGTATCCCCATTGTGCTTCTAGACTACACAATACAAGAAGAAATATAGTGCACCAATGCACATTTTTACTGTAGCAATTATAAATGGCAACTATATATTCTAGCTACAAAGCAGCCATCAACAGGCTGTATATATCAGAAGTATTTAAGGAAATTATATACATGTAGTTTACATACAGTTACAAATTATTAGTGGACAAGATCTTGGCCTGAAAGGTACATATGACAGTCACACACAAAATATTATTTACAATACAAAAGGTTTCAAAATAATTACCAACACGATGACACGTATGGACTATCCTTTATTTCAGGGGTAGTCGTCATTCACTCTCTACATGTTTCGAGCTTTCGGGAAGCTCATCATCAGGAGTTCATTTTTCCCTGTACAGGCAGCCTCTGGCATACTGTGTAA
>Ga0123354_10013143_pt1 | contig 12836 bp, 14 predicted proteins | sample TergutLab28metaG_2_FD_97872 | JGI IMG/M metagenome (GOLD analysis project Ga0123354, IMG submission 97872) | Labiotermes labralis P4 segment gut microbial communities from Petit-Saut dam, French Guiana - Lab288 P4 | ecosystem: Host-associated > Arthropoda: Insects > Digestive system > Gut ...
ATTGTATATCACACAACGGGGATGACGCACATAAAGAAAAGTTACCATTTCTTTTATAACAAAACCAACTAGATGCACTAATTTCTCAAATTTATTTTTGGAATAGGACTCTACATGTTTCGGACAGTATCTCTGTCCATCATCAGGAGTCTAGTACTGTACACACATCAATAGGTGTAGGTCATACAGGTTATGCTGACTGCTTGCTGCAAATAAATTTGAGAAATTAGTGCTTCTCATTGGTTTTATTATAAGAATATATCACGATGCACGGTCACCTGAGCGTCAAATTCACCATTTCTCTTTGCGGTTTAAAGTAGATTTCACAGCTTTATGGTATTTTTCGCAAGAATTTTACAAAAATAAGAAAGACCAGTAAAAAGTAGAGAGGAATATATATTCTCAACAACAAATTTTGATTTTAATTGGTTGGTTGGTTGGTTAATTACTAAGATTACTAAGATTCTCAGCAACAGTTTTGTTTCTCATACGAACGTCTTACCGTGTGAGATAAACCGACGAGAACATGCCTCTGGTTAAATTTCCGTGGACACTTTTAGCTTCACATGTAGTAAACAACAATAGTGAAAATTATATTTTGTTTTACGAATTTGATGTTTGTGTGACCATGCATCATTGATACATTAATATAAACAGCCAACTAGATGCAGCAATAATAAAATTATTATTGTTGCATCTAGTTGGCTGTTCATATTAATTGTTTTACAAAGTTTCTAAACAACATTAACAAGCTTCAACAATTTTTGTGTCATTACTGTGGCCTACCACTGCCACCTACGACTAACTTTCCCAGCACTGAAGAGAATGAATACTAGGCGAAATTCTCAAGGCATTTGTGTTTGTATGAGACATTTCCAGGCACTTAATCTAAACCATAGATTAATACAAACATGTACATAAGATGTTAAATAAACTTTGGATGCGGCAAATACGTCCTTATTTTATGCTTAGCGTTCTGCTTTACTTATGCTTAACTTGTGCGCGAATAAATCACGGGATTTTTTATTTTTGACTAAAAATTACACCCGAAAACATGATATCGAATTACTTTTTCAGTAGCGTCGTGTGTATCGTCCTTTGCTTTAGACTGTGCACTGTACTTTGTGAAGTCACCCTTCGCTAACAAAAATGAGTTACTCAGCGCAAAAGCTTGTACACTGTTTGCTGCTATGTAAATTAACCTAACCCAAGCAACGCCAATCCCAGTGGTCACACGCGGTCTAAGGCGTGGGTTTGTGGCCCCTCGCTTATTGGAACTGCAGTTTTGAATCCCACCGGTGGCATGGACGTTTGTCTGTAGTGAGTGTTGTGAGTTTTCATATAGAGGTCTGTGCCAAGGGCCGTTCACTTGTCCCGGAGGAATCCTAGAGAGTTTGGTGTGTCTGAGTATGATATCGAAACTTCAACAATGGTAAGGCCTAGTCCTACTAGGGCTGTAGAGCCATGAGAAAAAGAAACCAAGCAATATGAAGTCTTAAAAACCAGCACAAACTTCATGGTAATGCCGAAGTAAAGAATTCGTTGATCTACTTGTCTGTTCAGTTCCACGTGTGCCTTAGTGGTGTGGTGTTGAACAATATTACTCTCAGCCTTCCTTATAAGAGTCGCCACCACACATTCGAAGACGGCCAAACTAAACAAATCTGAATTTCAACAATAATATAAACAACAAACTAGATGCAACAATGACAGTTTATTAACAACTTCAATCAGCTCGACATGTTTCGGGCGATAGTTTCGCTGTAAACACAGTTTAGTGCTCCTGAGGATGGGCGAAACTATCGCCCGAAACATGTCGACCTGATTGAAGTTATTAATAAACTGTCATTGTTGCATCTAGTTTGTTGTTTACGTTATTGTATTAACGATGCAAGGTCACACTAACATCTGTTTGAATTTCAACAGCTGTCCTCCTCTGTGAGGGTAACTAGAGCCGATATTTGATGAAGCGTCGTCAAATCACAGCCTTCCCTCTGTCAACACGTAACTACTGAAACAGTTGAAATGTTAGTTAAGCCAGCACACAAAGAATATTCAGTAAAATACGGAGTCCAACCCTAGCAGCAAAGTAATCATTGATTCCATTCGATCATTCACAAGGCCACTATGCTTAACGAGGCGCGTGTCGTAAACGAATCGAATTCCCAAGTCAAATATTCATAGTTTGATGACTTCGTTCTTCTGGGGTGTGACGTCACGTCGCTTACTGATCGGCTCCCGACGTCTCGAGAAAACACACTGCATGACACGAGTGCTAGCCCGGTGTCCTGATATTGTGACGGTGAATTTCCCCTCAGTGGACACTTTAAGACTTCCTAGAATATTGCACTCCCACCGTATTAATTTATTTATTTACTTGTGGTGTATCTGATGGCGTTTTCTGCCATTTTGTATAGCTTTAATCGGTCTGACATGTAGTGAATATTGCAGAACCCGGCAACAGCGTGGAAGGAAACTGTAATGGCCTAAATTAGGATTTGCTTGCGGACTGCCTGAGAGGTAGATTGTCGCTACAGTGTTTGCCTTCAGATTTGGATAACATTTTGACAAAATTTTCCGTTGTGGTATGTTTCAAGACAACTAATTGTTCCTTATTTTTAGTATAACAAATTTCTTATTCAATTTCGATAAGAGAAAGGCTTCTTAGGCACAAAGTTTAGTGTAAGCCTGAAGATTATTGTGCTGCGGTACGTGGCGCTGTATAATTTAGCAGATAATTACTAAAAGAAGCAATGTCACAGCCTAGCAGACAGTCAGCCATCTTCACAGCCACTAGCATGTCAACCTCAACTGTTATAACCAGCAGGTTCACTGGAAGTTTTTCGTAGCCGCTACATTCAATTTTAATGTTGTGTCTTCATATGCAGGAAACGTAGACCGTGTCATACCGTACGGTCTCCGAAATACTGGTACATACTTCTTGGAGACGTGGATGGAGCTTCGGAGTGATTGTCATTCTTTCTATCACCACCATTTGTACGGGGTTTTCATTCCGACTGACTATACTAACTTCATTACAGGCCAAACCCTACCTGACGAAAAAAAAAAAAATTTCATAAATTACTAAGCCTTTGGCAAAAACAAATGTTCAAGTCTGTAGCAGAACAAGAGTCTTTCTTATGAAATAATAAGACTTAAGGTAGAGGGTCGAAATATATTAAAGAGCGTATGCAAGAGAAACATATCGTTATCAGCCACCACATTTTAAAAGATCCTAAAGGAAAAGTCGAAGGGGAGTTTTATGATAGGTAAAACTAAATATCATTTAAAAGGGATCTTTTGAGTCAAAACACAACTATCTTATGTTGTTGTCTTTATTTAAGCTGACGACATGTTTCGGCCTTTTCACTGGGCCATCTTCAGGTCACCAGATATATAATTGAAGAGATTATACAGTGTGAATCATAAAAAAGGATACATGTATGTAAAATTCAACGAGGTCTCGTTGTTGTTCAATGAAACTGAAAGAAAAATATTCCATTGATTTTATCAATGCGTGTGAGTAATCCGAAGTTGGTATTTGTGAAACAATCCTTTTGTATATGAATGGCAATTAATTAAGTCCATTGGTGAGTCTTGTGTGTGGGGACTCAGTGACTATTGCACGGTTGAATAACATTGACTATTCTTAGCAGACACCTACCTTATCTGCTTCAATTAACATTGTATATGGCGATCTTTACCTTCTAATCGTAGGAGACTCTGCAGAGAATTTTGTATGACAGAAATAGTTGGGGAGCAAAAAAGGTAGGAAGAGACAGGCAAGGTACGTGTAAACGTAATAATTAGGCGCGTTCGCGAACCCATTGATGCTGTGGGAAAAAAACACACACACAAGTATTACGTATTCTGAGTGTGTGTCTGTAGCCTTAGTTATCCAGCACGCAATTGCACGCACGTATTGTCCTGTCACCTGTAGCCTGCCTGGATCTACCATAATTTTCCACATTACCTCATAAACGGCACGAATTTCGGGGGAAAAAAGTTATGGGACGAAAACATGTGTTTTGATTTTCTGTACAACTTATGACTCAAACATTTCTCATTCTAAGACAAATACAGCGAGATATAATAAATATACCAAGGTCTTTGTGTAAGATATCAGTTATTCTTCTCATATTTTAATGAAACTTCGATATTCTCGAAGATTTAAAAAAATACTCAAATACCAAATTTCGTGAAATTCCGCCCAGTGGGAGCCGAGTTATTACATGCGGACGGACAGTCAGACATGATAGATATAATAGTTGCTTTTCGCAACTCCGCGAATCGCGCCTCAAAATGACCTGCTTTCATTGAGACGAAGTTTAATTCTCGTCATATTACATTAGTTAGTGTGGGAATACATTTTGTACGGCCTGGCCGACCCCAGTGGCCGCACAGTCTAAGGCGATGGTCGGCGGCCGTTCGCTTGCTGGGATTGTTGGTTCGAATCCTTTCGGGGGCATGGATGCTAAGCTCTTCTGAGTTTTTGTGTGTTGTCAAATTGAGGTCTCTGTGACGCTCCGATCACTTGTCCAGTAGAGTCATACAGAACTTGAATTATGCAATGAGTGTGATCGCGAAGCGCCGTAAGGGGAGACCATGACCCGGCGTCGGATCGAAGCTCCGCATTAAAAAAAATATATATTTTGTATGTTGCGTTTCTCCTGCTCACTGGAATAGTTATTTCAATTTTCTTAAAATATTTTCTTTAACTGAAAGAAAAGCAGGGCCATAAAACTAGACGGAATGTTTACAGCCTATGGACTGTGGTGTTCCTTCTTAGAGTATGTAAAGCTGCGATGAATTACAAGTGTAGCAGACGAAGACGTTTTAAACGCCTAAGAATGAATTAGAAAGGCTATTTTGCCTGGAACAGGTAGTACCTTTAGTACTGCAATTGAATGAAGAATGTTAGCATGAATCCGTACACAACCGATCCGTTAGCAACCAGTCCAAACCCACTTGAGACTAGTTTAAGCGAAAATTTGAAATTTTGAACATCATCAGCGTTATCATCATCGTAATCACCATCATCATCATCATAGTGCACCCTATCATCACCATCATCATCATTGTGCACCCTATCATCACCACCATCACATAACTTTCAAGTTTGCCCGTTCATGTCCCCATATATCAGTATAGAAGTCCTTTTAATGGGCGTCTTCGCGTCCTTTTCTCTGCTGGTTGATATTTCACAGTAACGTGCTGGAGTCTATATCTGTTCATTTGTCGAAACACATCCGGTTTTATGCACAGAAACTTGACATTAGCCTGCAGTTTTCCCCATGGTAAGGTACAAGCCTTCCGATTAGTCTGACGGTAGAAGTGCTACCCCGTGTCTCTATGCAGACGTCACGTAATGACTCTTATTGCGTCACTGGTGGTACAATTATACCGGCGTTACTCTGTTGCCAGAGCGTTGTTATTATGAAACGCGGTGCAGCATTGGCGGCTGGGGGCGGAGGGGTGGAGAGGCTCTTTGAGGCGCGTCCTGTCTCTTACACCTCTTGAAAAGTTTCGATAAGTTACGTAAATCGCAGCCATTCATCGATTTCTAAGCCAAATTATACATAAAATTTAATGTAATTATTTAGTAACATGATACTCGTTGGGCCCTGAAGTATTTGTCACTGAAGGCTTACGGTGTTGTGATGCTGACTTCTGAATCTTAACTGCCCTGCGTGGTTTCCGTGTCAGTTCGTGCAGCAACAGGTGGCACTTACCCTGCAGTTAAATCTGTGAAACACGAAGAAAAACAATCATGTATAAAGCAGAAGTTAAACTGATGGCGTGAAGCATGATTTAGTCTGTTGTCACAAAATAAGCGCACTGCACATCTTCTCTTTCCTCAGATATTCATTTCAGCTGAACCGAAAAGAATCGATATAATGAGCGCAAAGCTGCTCTCCTGCCGCGGTCTCTTTCCTTCAGTCTCCCCGACCTACCCGAATAACGTGCCGCTGCAGTATTTCTTCTGAAACTGCAATCGATGCTTAACTTGATACGAGGTATGACGTCAGAATGATTGTAATGTGACAACTCGAAGCTGTCTTCAACTGCCGTGAGAGTTTGTGCAGGTGTGGCTATACGGAAGGGCAATCTGTTTGTAACTGAGGTTAGCAGTACCAAGGCCTTCAGTAAAGTATGGGTTAGAGGAGCTGTAGCTTCTGTTGATACTGGTTAGACTAAACTAAGTTATCTGTTGCTAAGCTAAGGACGAAATACTGTACGGGCACATTAGTCATCCATAAGAAAAATCACAAACAGATGCACATTACAATCGGAAATTAAGCATACCTAAAATGAATAACTCGGTTTGCAATTTCAACGAAGAACCTAACGAAATGCTACACTCGCAGCACAGATTTCATGCCGCTGAAAGTGGGATCTTTCGGAAAATAGATCGGATGTACCTTGAATGTTTTGAAGTGTGGTGCTGGAGGAGCATGGAGATCATTTGGACCGATCGTGTGAGAAATGAAGACGTGTTACATAAAGTGAAGGAGGAAAGGGAAATCTTGCATAAAATAAAAAGAAGGAAGGCTAACTGGATTGGTCACATATTGCGTAGGAATTGCCTTCTAAAACACCTTATTGGAGGACAGATATAAGAAAAGTTAGAGCTGACGGGAAGACGAAGAAGAAGACATAAGCAGTTACTGAATAACTTTAAGAAAGAGAGAAGATACCGGAATTTTAAAGCGGAAGCATTGAATCTGACTCTCTGGGGCATTTGCTTTGGAGACGGAATACGTAATAGAGGAATGAATGTTTCGAAAAACAGGGCATGGACAGAAAAACTCGGAAGTGTTGAAATCCGCGGTTGGTGACGGATTGCTGAACCGCAAGTTGTAATTGTCGACTGTGACGAGTTTTTGTTCGTGACGTCATGCACAGTGCACTTTATCACACACTGTCGTACCCTAATGGGTGCAGCTTTGACATTGAGGGCTTGGGTAGGTCCTTCAGATGTGGTCCGATTTTGAAGAGAAATCTTACAGGTCCCGTCAAAGCCATAATGTCTACCACTGAATGTATTTATCGACAACTGTCGCCATTTTTCAGTTGTTCACATTATAAGAAGAATAAAGTCAGATTTGTGTACGGCTGTAACCGGACTGAAGACAACAGAAAAGAAGATTTCGACACCGAAAGAAAAAAAAAGTAAGCCCAAGGAATTTTTAACCGTATTATGTCAGTTACTGGTCATAACCGTCTGACAATCTGACTTCCGCAGCGCCATCACTTCCGAGGTCAAAACTATTCATCTTAGTCGTCGACAGTAGTTAGTTAGCAACAGCGGCTTTATGTAATAATAAATTGTGCAAAGTAGGTCGTGCAAGGTAATAAAATATGTAATAATAATAATAATAATAATAATAAATATTTTAGAACAAGATCAAAGAGGATAGATGGGCGAGGTATGTAGCACGCATGGGAGTAAAACCGCGGAAGTTATCTTGAAACGAACACGTGGCAGAAGGCAAAACTTAGAATACGCGGCGTAAATAGAAGGATAATACTAAATTTGTCTCAGAGAAATTGAATTTGGGGGGGGGGTGGGGGTAGAGCCTAGATTTATATTGTTTATTGATTAGTACCGTCAATACACAACATATGCAAAGACCAGCTGAATTAGTACAACTGGGTTATATCTGGCGACGTGTTTCGGCCTTTAAACGGCAATCCTCAGACCAACAAAGAATAGTATTTTTAAGGTACATTCAAATTTGACAGTACCTTAATAGTACTATTCTTTGTTGGCCTGAGGATGGTCATTTAACGGCCGAAACATGTCGCCAGATTTAACCCAGTTGTATTAATACATCTGATCTTTGCATTATGTTGTGTATTGACGGTACTAATCAGTATACAATTGACGATACACAACGGAATGGCCCCCTTCAAACTAGATTTATATGTATTCAATTCAATCAACACTTATCCATCTAAAAGACGCTGGCCTCTACTGCTAAATTGTGAGAAGTAACATCAGAATCTACCAACGACACTGTCAGTAATTGAAGTGCTGAATGTACTCCGTTGTATAAAATGTTATGAGGTATCACTACGGCAAAACTAGTGTGTAGATTCCGTAAACAGTGATTTTTCGGTTGCAGGAAAGAAGAACAGGAAGAGGACGGGAGGTTAGAAGTGGCTGCTAGTGAGCGTCGTATTTCCAGCGGCAAGCATACTGACGGTAAGTAGTAGCATAATGCTGCATAGACATCAAAGTGTTCAAATTGTGCTCTGATGTACGTATATGTGAGAGATGATCCAGAAAACAGTCCTGGATCAGCGCGATCGGTGCAGGTGTAACATTTATTAGCGAGACAGTCGCTTGTGCAAGGTGTTTATATAATAAAGCAAGTGTTGCAAACGATCTGTGCAAACCATAATGTGGTACACGGAAAGTAACACTGAGAGCTTTCGGATCTTCACATCATGTAATTTAGACTCTTCTCTGATGATCTGTCTGTCTGTCTGTGTGTCCGTCTATCTGTCTATCTATCTGTCTACCTGTCTGTCTGTTTATCTATATGTCTATCTATGTCCATCCATCCATCCATCCATCCATCTACCTACCTACCTACCTACCTACCTACCTGGCTGTCTGTGTGTCTATCTATCTGCCCACCTACCAACCCGCTCGCCCGCCCGCCTGCCAGCGTCCGTCCGTCTCTGTGTTTATCTGTCTCTCTGTCTGTCCGTCTGTTTTTATATGTATCTATGTAATCTGTCTCGTTAAATTGCAAATTAGGAAGTTCAGTTATTCAAACCAAATGGTTTATTTCGCTATTGATGTCCTAGTAACATCGGACGTGTTAATTAATAAAGTTACACAAGTACATTGACGTCAGTAGGCTTTTATGCTGATGCAAATTCTGTTCACTCATATTTTCAGTTACAAAGGAAATAACTGTTCAAATTAAGTGTGGTACTGGTGCTGAGAACAAATTATTTTCCAAATAATTTGTACTCGTTTAACTTATTTATAAAAAAATATCAACCTGTACAATATGGACTGAAGAATGTATTTGAACGAAACACTGTTCATTCGCTCGTTTACTTACAGTACAATGTAGCTAGACAAATCGTAACGACGGATAAGTCGTTGTGTAGTCCCTCTCTTGTTGTGTGACCTCCAAACATGTGTAACAATTCAGACGGGACTAATCGAGTGCAAAACAATGAGCATTAATCGCTTTAACTGCTTGCTTGTGTTTTTTTTAATCAATCAGTGTGAAATTCACACCTATCTGACCCTTCCTTATATACTGTGATTATCAAGTAAAAGAGGGAAAACTTATTTGACATGAAATATATTTAATTCTTTCTACAAGTTTCGCCTAAATTGTTTTAAACCAAGAAGAACTTAGTGAGATATCCTAAATGAACTTGGACCTTCTTATAAGCCACTTTTTTTTTGTGGTTTTTACCAATACGAATTCTTGCGACAGATTTATTCAAAATACCCAATATGACATTTAACTAAATTCTGTTGCGCCCACCGCGACCGCCTGAACTCCTTCCTACAAATTAATACCTGTGGTGCCCTCTAAAGGGCATGGTTTACCGGGAAAGGGTCAATATGCGCGACGAGTTGTGGCATTTGGTTGATGCTGCTGCGACAGTAATATGACACAAGACTGGGGATTGCAGGGCACTGGGAATTCTTGGCGTCACTGCGCTGAATTTTGCATTCCAACTAATGATCACGTTCAGCAAGTGTTTCAAGCACTGTGACAATGTTTAATTAGCTAGTTAAGTGAGCAGAGTACTTGTTGAGAAGCTAGCCTCTCAACTAGTCGATAAATTTCCAGAGTTGCATGGTAACACAAGGTTCATTACCACAGCCAGCCGCTTTTATCCTTCCTGAACCAGACCGATCCAGACGACGCCCCAGTCTATTTTTTAAATATCCTTTTTAATATTATCCTCCCATCTACGCCTAGGTCTTCCAAGTTGGCTTTTTCCTCGTGTTTTCCCGCCAAAACCCTGTATGCTCCTCTCTTCTCACCCAAGTGCGCCACATGCTCGCCCATCTCATTCTTCTTGATTTGATTACGATAGTTGTGTTTGATGAGGTTGTGTCTATATTTTGAAGCTGTTGTTTTGAAGTAAGAAAAACCGAATAAAGAAATGATCTTATAAAACACGCTGCTTATCTCGTTTGACTTCCTTGTGCTTCTGCTATCGCTAGGAAAGCAGCCGTGGCTGAATGTTTAGAAAACTCTGTATTAATTTTGAGAGTAGAACACGAATCTAGTATATTTGTTGTCAGTAACTGAGGTTCGCCCTACGCCCAGTCGTTCTTGACATCTGCAGATGGTACGGAGTACCGGACACGCCGTGTGGTTCCTGTGTGAGGCAGCTAGGAAACACAGGTTTTGTAGAAAAGTTTTTCGTTTGGTTTGAACGATTTTTTTTGTAAAGGGCGAAATTTGAGTTAATAATTATAGCGTATGGCGTAACAAGTTGCAGAGCGTCCTTACTTGCACGTGTCTCTATAGAGACGCCCACACCCAGCACGGACTTCCCACACGGCACCTTATGAATGGGTGCCCGGGCGATGATATTGAATTTCCAACTCTGTTCCTGCAACATCCCTCACGGACTAGCAAAACATTAGCTTTCACTGCCAGACACTTCATGTCAACAGACACATTTCTTCTTCTCAATGAACATCTAGCGCTCCAGTTTACCTACAGTAACTGCAGGAAAGTGTTCTCCACTTTGCGTCGTCCTACACATCGGCATGGTTGATATAAAAATGGTTTATGTATTGAATTCAGGCGTTATTGACAGCGTGTCTTATGCTGCTGTTGTAACGGAGCACAGAGTTTTGTCAGTGTATGAATTCGGTAGTTCTTTTCAAAATTTCATTTCACGGGGATGTCGCATGCTAATATTACATAGCGTTGGCGATAAATTAATGTTATTCTGATTCATTCCGTTATGTTGTATTATACTGAATACAGAGTAAATATTACAGTCAAAACCAAATTTCTGGTATTTGCCGTCAATCTTCCATGTTTCGGTTCTAAGAAACAGAGTCAGGCATTACTTTACAAACATTTAAAGAATGTAAATACAATTGCAGTATGTATGTATGTGTGTATGTACCTATGTATGTATGTATGTATGTATGTATGTATGTATGTATGTATATATGTATGTATGTACCTATGTATGTACGTATGTATGTGCGTGTGTGCGTATGTGCCTATGTCCGTATGTATGTAAATATGTATGTACCTATGTATGTATGTACCTATGTATGTATATATGTATGTATGTACGTACGTACGTACGTATGTATGTATGTATGTATGTATGCATATATGTATGTATGTACGTACGTACATATGTATGCATGTATGTATTATTTTATATGGTTTATTGCTTGTTCCATTACAATGGTAATACTACAAGCTTTGCAATCATTTTAGTTGATATGTTACAGTTATTTGGGTTTTCTGCATTTAGTTTATCAAATTGTTTATCGTTAATAAAGTTTGTAAATTCATTATAGTGTCTTCTTATCAAGTCCCTTTTGTAAATTGGCCATTCATTTGTTCCTATTGCCGTCTTCTTAAGTCTGTCTCTCTTTTTGTCAGCCTTTCGCGTCCATATATTATGTGATCAGATGTCTGGTCCCATTTTCCGCATGGACACGTTGGCTCTTCTATTATTTTGAAACGATGTACTTAGTCTCTCGTTTTCCCATGCCCGCTTACTATGGCTGTGAAGTTTTGTGTTAGTTGTGGCTTCATCTTTAATCTTTCTGACACATCTGGGAAATATTCTTTCGTAGTTCTCCCTTCAGTTGTTTGCGTCCATTTTCTATGTCATTTCTTCACGCTTTCTTCTTCTAGATCTTTCATCACTACGCTTTTTGGAATTTTGTTGTAGCTCTCTGGTATGTTTTTATATGTCGCCGCCCTCTTTGCTAATGTGTCAGCTAATTCATTTCCCATTATACCGGCGTGTGCTTTAACCCAGCAGAGTGATATCTTCCATTCGCTTTCTTTCATCTACGTTATTTTCCTTCTTATTTCTTCTACTATGTGTGTGTGTGTGTGTGTGTGTGTGTGTGTGTGTTGCTGGTTTGCAGCTTGTCCAGTGTTGTTTGGCTGTCGGTGTATATTGTTACTCTTTTATCCGTCGTTTGTATTTTTTCTATGTGTTCCAGGGCTGTTAAAATTGCAAATTGTTCCGCTTGATTATTCGTATATTTCTTGTTTAGCCTACACTGTATTGTATTGATGCTGTATATGGCTACCCGTGAGCCTAGTCCTCTTTCTGACCTACTTCCGTCCGTGAATATTTGTATCTACGTATGTATGTATGTATGTATGTATGTGTGTGTGTGTGTGTGTGTGTGCGCGCGCGCGTGCGTGTTTATGTATGTAGGTATGTATGTGTGTGTGTGTGCGTGCGTGTGTATGTCTGTGTGTACGTATGTATGTATGCACGTATGTATGTACGTATTTGCGTACGTATGTACGTATGTATGTAAATATGTATGTACTATATGTATGTATGTACGTATGTAGGTATGTATGTACGTACATTTATATGTATGTATATATTATTATTATTATTAACTGCAATTGAGTTGTCACTCGGTGGCAGTAGTCCTACACTAGTACAGATAAAACAAATAAGAATAAATATACATAAGCGAAACAGTACGCAAAACAGTACAAATAATATAAACAATAACAAACACGGTAAATACAAGTACACATATTAACAAAACACCTACACATTACAAAACCACATACACACACACACACACCCCCCCCCACACACACACACAC
>Ga0123354_10013144_pt1 | contig 12836 bp, 9 predicted proteins | sample TergutLab28metaG_2_FD_97872 | JGI IMG/M metagenome (GOLD analysis project Ga0123354, IMG submission 97872) | Labiotermes labralis P4 segment gut microbial communities from Petit-Saut dam, French Guiana - Lab288 P4 | ecosystem: Host-associated > Arthropoda: Insects > Digestive system > Gut ...
CCTGGTACTTCTCTTGAACCAGCGGTGATCCCCACCACTCACGCTTCAAGCTTCACATTGCAGTACTTTCCGTATTATGTGTGATGTTCCAAGTATAGCTGTCTTTTGTAGTGAATCTATCGAATGTTTTCCTGGCATAGCTTCCAAATTTTTTCCTTAAGCTTCTCGCTACTGTTCCAGTGGCTCCAATTATTACTTATTCAATCGTACATTTCAGGTTCCACATTCGCTGTTCAGGTTCCACATTATTATTATTATTATTATTATTATTATTATTATTATTATTATATGACTGGCAACATCTGTACCGACACGCACAGGTGAACAAGACTTGTAATTTTAGCTAAACACTGGTTGTAGCTCACTGATGATGGTTCCTGCTTGAACCGAAACATGTTGGAGCGGCAAGTGTAATTGGTTTTTAACAATTTAACGATTTATTTTTGAGTGCATTAGTTGGACAATAAAGCATTTGATATCATTGATGCACGGTATAACCATGAAGATTGCCTATATGCATATTTACTGTCCTAAGACTGACTCTTTATCCTGTATAAAGCGCTGGGAAAACAGCAGTAAATGTCAAGCGAGGAAATCATTTTCTCAACACTTTTTCTTGGACTCCCATTAAACATTATATGCATTTCTTCGCATCGAAATATTTTTCCACATAATGAAGTTAAGTACTATTTTTTTTTGTATTTAGTCATAACTTTTATGAAACACGAAAAATGAAAAGACAGAATTACTGTACTTCATTCCCACTGCATATAAACGCTGTTCTTTATCAACGTCCTCAGTACAAGCGCCAAGATTTTATATCTGAATTTATGACTCCACAAATATTGCTCATATAAAGTCATGTGTTAGTGGTTACAACTTTGTTTCTTTTTAGAAAATCTCCACTTTGAATCTGGGCTAGAACACCTAGAATATATTGACGTATTGTTTCTGGTTTTATGCATCTTCCATACGTAGTCCTTTCTGCAATGTTTTAAACAAAGTTTCTCTCTCAAATGTTTTCACCATTTACAATTACCCCATCATCCGATGTTTTCGTTTCTGAATATGATAGTCCGCCGTTAATAACAACAAAAACAACACGCCTACGCGCTGCATTTAAGTCGTTAACATCCAGCATGCTCTTAATGTGCCAGGTTTCCTATTCGATAGACTGGAAAAGTGGATCACTACTGGCGGTTCCAAAATAAAGTATCGTCTACGACTTGATCTTCTATGTGGGGTTATTTGACAGATTTTATTTATGTAGAGTATATGAACCATTTACGTCACCTTGGACACAGAGAGAGAGAGGGGGGGGGGAGGAGAGGACCTTTCTTCTGTTTCTTCAGTTATTTGGGATTTGATATTTTATAGCCGGGAAGAAGTCCAGTTCAGCAAGGCTTAGGGATGTTGCTCATGCCCACAGTTATTGAGTGTTAAATGAAATGTTAAAATGGTAATATTTTATACATTTTATGTCTTATTTCTTCTTGTACGTCGGAGGTTTCTATCACTGCCTGTTAGAATAAGATTTTCAGCATTTATTCCCACATAAATTATTATGACTGTACATCAGAGGCGGTATTGTCGGTTGAATGTAAGCTTAAAAAACTAATTGACATGGTGTTTGATTTCGGCTGGAGTTAAGAATATAACAAATTTGTGCCAATCTCACATATTTAAACAAAAGTGCGTTATTTTTTTGATAGAGGCCATCCCGTTGTGTATTAGCAAATATATGTATATTACCGTCTAAAACACAACATGTGTATATCAACGCATTGATGAAATATCAATTACATCAGGGCTACATGTTTCGGCTGTGACTATAAGTGACATAATATATGTATATTACCGTCTAAAACACAACATATGTATATCAACGCATTGATGAAATATCAATTACATGAGGGCTACGTGTTTCGGCTGTGACTATAAGTGACATAATATATGTATATTACCGTCTAAAACACAACATGTGTATATCAACGCATTGATGAAATATCAATTACATCAGGGCTACGTGTTTCGGCTGTGACTATAAGTGACATAATGTATGTATATTACCGTCTAAAACACAACATATGTATATCAACACATTGATGAAATATCGGTTACATCACGGCATATACATATACATATGTTGTGTTTTGTACGGTAAAATACAAAACTTTACCACTACACAAGGGGATGGCTTCTAACAAATTAGTACCTAGTCAAGCTCGTTCCATCTATCAATACAAGTACATAAGAACTAAGGTCCTAAAGTGTTGCGGTGATATTTATTTTAACCGACAATGTCTGGCCGCCCCCCCCCCCCACAAAAAAAAAAAAAACCACACAGGAGACATATTTATGGTCACTATTACAAAACAAAGGTAACTGCTGGACAGAGTTCTAAAACTATGTGAAACGACATAAAGTAAATAGGAAAAATATTCTTGCAATTAAAAACTGTAATGGCAGACATTACCTATTCAATTGAATTTTTATTATGTTTCTGTATTCGGTTTCGAGTGACTAGCAGTGATTGGGAGAAACAATTCTATAGGGCCGGATGGCATTCCTGGCAAAATTCTAAAACTGGGTGGGAAAGCCATGATTCTATACCTTGTGTGGTTGCTGGACAAAACATTTAAAATGCTGTTATTCCAAGAGACTGAATAAGAGCCACAGTGGTTCCTATTTACAAGGGGGGAGATCGATCGGTAGTCACAAACTACAGACCAGTCAGCTTAACTTCGTTGGTCTGCCAGCAAATGGAACAGGTCATAACAGGGTACCCTAGGAAAGTCTGGGATATGAATTAATGGTTGTACAAAGGCCAATATGGATTTAGACTGGGATACTCAAGCAAAAGCCTAATAGTCACAGTTTGCCAGGATGTAGCTAATTCCCTGGATGAGGGAGCCAGGATAGATGTGATGATAATTGATTTTTCAGAAACTTTTTATTTAGTCCATATGATTGGCTGCTTATGAAAATTGCGGCCTTGGGTGTGGATTCAAGGGTAGTCGTACAGGTAAGGGAATTCATTTTAGGTCGTTTGTGGAGAGTTAGAGTAGAAGGGCAATTATCTGAGGAAGTCAGATTAATATCAGGATATTGCAATGGAGCGTAATGGGCCCACTTCCGTTCCTCAGGTACGTAAATGTTATTTGGAGGAACTTGGAGTCAACTGTTAAACTTTTCACAGACAGCTGTGTAGTATATAGGGAAATCATGAATGATAGCAACATAGACATTTTGCAGATAGATCTGGAGAGCTTGAAGGAGTGGGAGGTAGAAAATGTAATGAAAATAAATCCTTGTACAAGTAAAGCTGTAAGCTTCATGCGAGGTCAGGTGAAGGATCCTCTGAATTATTTTTTGGGGGCCAAAGAATTCCGGAAGCCAATAGCTGAAAATATTTAGGAATAATCTTATGCGATGATTTAAGCTGGGCTGAACAGGTTAATTGTACAGTACAAAAACACTGGAAGGCACTTCATTTCACAGTGCATGTTCTAAAAACAGGGAAACAGTAATATGTAAAGTTTAGCCTATGTGTCACTAGTGGGTCCAGTTGTTGAATATGAGGCTTTTTGCTGGAACACATGCAAGGGAGGTCAGTTCAATGCATTGGACTGTGTGAAAGGAAGTGGTTAAATTTGTAAACCATATGAATGATTCAGTCTGGGAAGCCTTGGCACAGTGCAGAAAGATAGCTCGCATTTGTGCCCTATTCAAAGCATACACCAGAGAACCGGCATGGAAATAATAGGGGACAGGTTAATAGGACCATGCTACCTGAGCAGGGATGATCATGATCATAAAATTAGGGCCAGGAAATAAAGAACAAATATTGGTAAATATTCCTTTGTAAAGAGGACAATCAAACTGTGGAATCTACTGCCTGCAGAGGCGCTAGTGACTTTCACCTGTCAATCACATATTTTTAGAAAGAGGGTTAAGAAAGTAATTATAAAGTAATTATAACTGAGGAGACATAAAAGGTTTTTGAAGCATGGTGATGAAACAATCAATAGTGCAGGGAAGTAAAATACTGGGAGTGATGTGAAGTGAAGTGCAAACTCAAATGATGTACACACAAAAATTTAATGTGACTGATCTGATTATCATCAGGACGCTGGAGGTCTGCTCACTGAGTTAATGCATACTAGTTGTGACCAAATTTTGGTATTATTCTGAATGTATTAACATCTAACAAATTTAGTGCATGTCAAACTTATATTCAATAAATCTTGTAATGTTTGAAGGTTAAGTACCATACTTAATCATCTAACATAGTCATGTACATTTATCACATTTAGCTTTTGATGACAGAAGTATTGCTTCATACAAGAGGGAAGGACATCACAAAAAGTGGAGAAAGTCACATCTTGTGTTCACTGAATGCAGTCTATGTGATCTGAATCAAGTTGGCTTATCCTGCTATTATGATGGTAATATGAAACATACCGTAGTTGAAGGACTAGTGATGTTTGTAAATTGGATAATATATTTATGCTATATATCTGGAGTTCAGATTGTGATATCAATTTGTGAATTGGTTTGTAAATATGCTCACAGGTTCAGTGGCAGCTATCAGAAATGTGGCTCACCCAGTGAATGTTGCACGTCTGGTGATGGAAAAGACACCTCATGTGATGCTGGTTGGTGAAGGTGCAAAGCGATTTGCCAATGAGCAAGGTGTTCCTGAAGTGCCTATGGGGAAACTGATCACACATTTTGCTAAAGCATCTCTTGAGAGGACACAGAAGACGGGTGTCTATGGAAAAACAGAGTTGGGGTATGTTGCTGAATTCAAGCATTTTAAGCTTAGGTGATATCCTAAAATGAGAAAGGATACTAGCACTATGTCACAAATACACATGGGAAGTGAATACTAATGCTTACAGAATTGTGTTTAAGATATCCATATAACAAAATGTTGAGGAGAAAAACATAAATGATATATTGAGCACTGCTGTCAGTTGCTAAGATTATGTAGCGTGTAACCATACGGACAGGGTTTGAGTCTATTTTGGATGAATGAGGATACATAAAAGTAATAAGATGGCTAGATTACGTAAATTTATATAGAGAATTATATTTTTATTAAGGGTGATGAGATAAACTGAACCATAGGCCGTGCATAATGTTTTAGAGAGAGAGAATAAGTGACAAATAGCTACTGACAAGACACGAAATGGGGGAGAAAAGACATTAACGAGCATACAGAAAAGCAGATCTTTGGAAACAGCAGGAGGATGTAACTTGAGAACTTGACAGGTCGGGAAACTGTAACTCTTGGTGTAGGAACATGTGAGCTACCGTTGGTCTGTTTGAAATGATCTATGAGGGGTTGTTGAAATCAAGATTTTAACCAATTGGAACATTCAGATTTTGTTCAAAATTTGAATGTGTAGGGAAACCAAGGGACGCAGTGAAAAAGTCAGTAGGAGTTCATCAGTCAGAGAGGACATGCAAACTGCATATCTCATCCAGATTATTAATTAACTGGATTCATAATTATAAATTGTTGGGTGTTGAAACATGACCTCAGTAAAGAGGAGTGTATGAAAATGGGCTTGTATCTGATGTGTTAATTTGTCCATGAAATTTAGAACCATCTTAACGGAAAAATTATGTGTGTCGGTTTGACTTACTTCTACGCGGAAGCGTTGGTTTTGTGATAAAGTGTGTTTCAGTGCCACGAGACAGTATGTGTCATCAAGAAATTATAATATATGACTTTATGTGATAACTAACATTTTTTATTCAAGTAAATAACTGTAAACTCATTTCTTCCGGCTGTTCATTGAAAACCATGGACTGAGTACAGATGCCTCTGGACACATCCCCATAGATTCCCTCCAATGGAACTCGTGCTATACCAACTATAGCTAGTAACCTGTCCCACATAACTGTATCCCCCTAATTATCATATCAATCACAAGAATTAGGACAGGTGAATGGGACTTAATTGGCATACTTCAAGAAATGGAGAAGAAGACAACATATCCAGTGGTAGGTCGGTTGTAAGCATTTGTTATAAATGAATGAAATGTGAATCTGGGGCATTGGTGGAATGATACTGACAGCTGCAGAATGAAGTACTTATAGAAACACCTGAGTACTACTTAGTGTCCATCACAAATCCTACATGGACAGCCCTATGTATGATTCTAGTCCATTTCATGTGCAATTTTTTGTGGACATAGTAGCACTGAGACAGGTTTCGGTCCAAGTACATTGCTTTCCTATTAGTGTCATCTCACACGTATTCCATACTTACATTTGTTGCATCCACCACCAGTGCTATATTATCTTAGCAGCTGACATCAGTCTTATATAAAACATTCTACCTCTGCATCTCCAATTTTCGTTGTATAGAAATATGTCACCCAACATTGTAAGGTTTATTTATCATCCATTTATCATGTGTGCATTTGTTTGTTTATTTGTTTGTTTGTTTGTTTGAGAGAGGTTTTTCTGGGTTCCAGCACATGACATGATGTGTGTAGTGTGTAAAGAACTACCACATTATATCTAAAAAAATTTAGGCACTCAGTACGTGTCTTACATTGGTGGTCCACAGTGAACTTTCTTGACATGACACAATGGTAAACCTTGCAGCTTGGAATCTCTCTGCATTGGCTTACTGAACTTTTACATCCTGCTTGAAAGAATGAGATACATTTGAGGCCAACATTTATGACTTCTATGACATGTGAATTCTTGGTTGTCTGTTTAAAAGGTACAATAAAATATTAAATCAAAATTCACCCAGCTTATGAAAACAGTGATAGAAACATTACATTACCAGTAGCACATACTTACTGATGGTAATGCTTCAGTTCTCACCATTTGATAATTCTTGCTGTCCTGCAATCAACAGTAACCCACATTCATCTGTGAGACCTAGTCATTAACAGAGTAAAATCTGTGCAATTTAATTTTCATTTCCCTTTCAAATTATCTGTTTACAGTGATGTGGGTACAGTAGGAGCAGTAGCTGTGGATGCAGAAGGTCATGTTGCTGTGGCAACTTCAACTGGTGGTATTTGCGGAAAACTTGTGGGTCGTGTAGGGGACACGCCTCTGCCAGGTGAACACATCATAAATACTAAAATATGTTCTTTTTAAAACACTGCTCAAAATTTGTTAGGAAATGTTTTCTAGATAGTTGAATTTTTTTCTTGAAGAGGGGTGAAACTTAAGTAGTAACATGTTAATTTCATGTCCCCCTCCCCCCTTATTTAATCTTGCATTGAAGGGGTTAATTATGATTCATATTCAGGATGTCTCAGATTTAAATCCCATCCTGGAGGTCACCTCTACTGAATGTGTGTGGTGCTTATCCTTGATCCAGCCAAATGCCATGAGAGTATGTTGGAACCTCTGTTAATGCACTGTTCCTTAGCTTAACATTGTTCCACATTTAGTATCAGTTTCAATTACCCCAAGTCAATAAACTGCATGTTGTATTTCCTCTGTTTAAGATACTCCACAGCTTAGCATTCAGATCCACTGCTTGCCAAAGGAACCATAAATGGGGGTTTCGGTGTAACCAAATTAAGCTGCAACTCCTTTCTTCCAAATCATTTCAAATAAAACATTAATTGATCTGAGTTATTGGAATTATTGTCATATAAACTTTTTAGCTATCTAAAAACATAAAGATAATGATCCAGTACTACAGTATTGCCTCCTATGTATGGGTGTGAAAATTGGTGTCTTAAAATAAAAGAAGCACATAGACTGAAGGTGTTTGACAATTGGGTCCTGAAAAATATATTAGGGCCTAAGAGGGAGGATGTGTCAGAAGAATGGAGAAAATTGCCTGAAAGCTTTCATGATTTATACTGCCAACCAGATATTATTAGGGTGATGAGGTGAAGGAGGGTGAGATAGTTGAGGCATGTGGCAAATATGGAGGGAAGAGAACTGCATGCAAGAGATTTGGTGGGTAAATCTGAAAGAACATGACAACCTGGAAGACCTATGCATAGATGACAGGATAATATTAAAATGTATCTTCAAAAAATAGGCTGGGAGGATGTGGGCAGGGATGGGCTGTTGTGAACATGGTAGTAAACCACAATGTTCAATAAAATGTGGAGAATGTCTTGAGTGCCTAAAGAGCTATTATATTCTCAGGAATGACTGCGCACTTTATCCTGGTGACTGTTATGGCTATATGAACATATCTGATGTTGAGAAGGTATCTGTTAACAAGATATGGAATTGTAAAGCTTTTACTTCTGGAGTTTAGCCATACTATGTGTGGAAGCTTTGCTAAAGGAAATATGACCTAACATTTGGTCTCAGGGCAGGAGTACATTGAGAAGGTGTGGAGTGTATTACCATCTAATGGCAATGGATTATGGCCTCACCATACATCTCGCAGGGGAAGTAAGAGAGAGGGAGAGAGAGTGAGTGAGTGGAGAAGGGGGGGGGGGGTTTTGGAATGTTGTGCTAGCCACTGGGAAGTGCCCATGTGGTTAAGTATGTGTTGGGCTTGGAAGAAAGGAAATGAAACCCTGAAAGCTGAAGCTGCCTCATCAGTTCATGGAAATCAGTTTGTTGTGAAATTGAAATTTGGTGGGATAAAATTGTTTTACTTTTTACAGACTATCGGAATTTTTGTGTATATTAAATGTTCATGTTTCTACATGGAATAATATGTACTGTTGTAATGGCAGGATGTGGAGGATATGCTGATGATAATATTGGAGCTGTATCAACTACAGGCCATGGAGAATCTATTATGAAGTTTGGTTTGGCACGTGCTGTTTTGACATTTATGGAACAGGGTAAGACGTACATTTACTTCTAGTATTAACATGTGCAGTTTGATTACATAAATTAAACCTTCACTGGAAAATGTGATAGGAAGTATTACTAAATATCAGAATCCCATACAGCACACACACACACACACAATCACACACACGCACACACACACACACGAGTCAAACCTGGTTCTAATGACGTAAGTTTATGTGACGCCTCATCTGTATTGTCACATATTACCGCATTTACTCAAATGTAAGATGCCTCTGATCTGGCACAACCCCCAAGTAAAACACATCTACCAAGGAAAAATGTATTTATCCAAATCTCAGATGACTCCTCAGAATGAAGAGTCTGCTAAGAAGAAGTATTTTACTGTTTCATACACTTAATATACAAAATGTGTCAGATTCTGTCTACCTTTACTAATTTGTTGATTGTTGCAGGTTTTATTTTTGAGTCTTGTAGTTAGTTTTTAGTTTTTTCAATAGCCATTTTCCTGCTACTGCCCATGGACTAGACCTGTTCTGAGGTACACGTCATAAGAAGCTGAGTGTTTCTATGGTGTGCAGTGATTGAGAGTAACTCAGTCTAGAGGGTCAATCAGGTTAGGCGCTTCTTTGCGTGATGAAATGGAAATGCAGCTGGCTTCCAAAAGAATATGCATCTTTAAAAAATTAGATGAGGGACAGAGTTCCAAAAAAGAAAATTGTCTCAGTTCACTTCAGTCATGCAGTGTTGTCTTTTTGCTTTCTTTACTTTTGAAGATTGGACCTATAGGCTGCCCCACAATATCAGTAAGGAATTACCACTGTACACTGTGTAATTTCTCAGAAGAGTGCAGTTTGCACATGATGATGTGCCAATGCAGACCTTGGTTTGGCTCTGCTTGGTCTGGTTCAGAGCAATCTGGTTTGGCGCAGTCTGGTTCAGTGCTTGATATGTGAATTTAAGATGATCTCAACACATATGATCACCAAATTTGAGTCATGAATTCCTCACTGTTAACCAAAAAATTTTACTTCTCAGTTAGACCAGCACAATATTCAGTTCCCTTTATTACATTATAACTGAGAGTGACTGTGTATATATGGGGACATCTTTCTTTCTAACTTTCTCTCTCTCTCTCTCTCTCTGTGTGCGTGCGTGCGTGTGTGTGTGTCACTTCTCACTCTGTGCTGAGACTGTTTCATGTGATAGCAGGCAGGACAGCAGTGGTTATCATTCAGTTTTTTTGTTGGTGGGCTTCATAGGTTACTTCGAATCCTCCCACATAATCATGTGTTGGTGAAAGGACTGAATGTAATAATTTTCAATTCATTCACTGTTGTGTGTTGAATATAATAAAGTCATAGTGGTTTCCCTCAATCTGCTCGTGCCCTTCATATTCTACATAATGCACATGAATATTATGGACCCTTGGAAACGACTGTGACTTAATTGTATTCTCCACCAGGGTGCAATGCAGGAGACTAGTACTCCTTGTGAGAGAAAATTTGCTTGTTTGAGTCTTGCTATCAGAAGATTTTCTTTGTATATGTGTCGGACCAACTACTAATTCAAACTGTTCAGTTACGTTAGTTAACTAAATATCTCAAAATTATTTATGCTGCATAAAACTTTATATAAAGACCAAAAAAAAGCTGTTTGGTTTTATGAAAGTAATTTTATTACATAATGACCACTGATATGTTTCTGCCACTCGTGTGGCCATCTTCAGGCTGGTAAGAGCCAGAATGCAAATACATTTATAATGTGATGGGATCACTCCAGTGTTAAATATCGTATAGTTTTGGTTAAAATTCCAGTTAAATGGTAAAACAGTGATGAGTATAAAATATTAGAAATTAAAAATTGTTGTCTGGAGTATGATTCTGTGGAGTGATATACATAGAAGGTACCTGTGGTGGATTATGATCCAGGATGGTGAACGATGACAGTTTGCACAGTGAACTACTTGAAACTCATACTATTTGTGCTGCACTGGCAAGGCTAGAAGTGTGAGTAAAGCAAGTACAAGTATTTTTGTTACATTTCCGTGCTCTGTTGTTTGTTGGTATCTGCCATACATAATACCAATGATGTGTGTGAGACACATTTTGTTGCCGTGGTTACCAGTTTTATTGTGTTTTTTTGTGAAATATGTGTCAAGGCTGAAGAAATGGTTGCCTGGTCAAGCATATAGTACAACACAGCACAAACAGGTGACAGCACTAAAGTGAAAGAGGCCATGGAGTAGTGTGTAAATATTATGGCCTAAGAAACAGTATAGCCCTGAGCATGTAGTACAAAAGATTATGTTCTCTGTGAGGTATGTATAAAGGCCAAATAAAAACATTTCATAATTGAGACAGATTGTGTTCTGTGCGAGGTTTGCCATAGGGCAATAGTACAAGTTTAATCAGGTTGTTAATTGAGTGCTTTAAATCAATCCTCTGCTAATGGATGTATATGATAGTTTAATACCTTTGGTTTAGAGGTGCATTTGATATAGTCATATTACTTGCAATGATTGAACTGTGTGAAATAAATAGTAAGCTAAGAGCTGAGCATATAATTGTGTAACATGATCAGATGACAGCACTCCAGTAGAGGAAGTTAACACTTGTTTTGCTGTAAGGAAAAAGAAACAAGTAATGGAAGAGGCCATGGAGTAGTGTGTCATCGCAAGACCCTACCATATGATGGATACATGACTGCTTCTGACATAAGGGGTCCATGTTAAAATGTGGCTGCATTGAAACAACCTTATTACTTCAAGAGACAATATGGTTATCAAAATGTCAGGCTCTGAAAAGAACTTTTGATACATGTTTCTTAAAACATTCATATCCACTAATATACAGTACTCATAGCCTACAAATTACATTCCATTTCTATGTTTTTTTATTGTTAACAGACATAATAGAAGCTTTATACAAATTTTTTCAGCCAATGTAGGATCTTTGTATCAAATGTCACATGTCTAGCTTCAGGATCCCTTTAGTTGCTGCCATGAAGTGACAAGCTAGCTATAAACTCTGTGAGGCTGCCATGTTATATTACATTTTGAGAAGGGTGTTACTGAAGTTTTGTAGCCCTGATTCAGTTCTTAGGTGAGGAGCTATCTTGTTAGCTGTGACTTCACAATGAATGTGACGATTGTAAGAATATTACTTCATAGCTGCTGTACATTGTATGTCTGCATGTCTTCATGTATCATAGTGTATTGCATTCCACAGCAATGGAAAAAGGGTCATAAAGTTTACTTTTTGATGCTCCATTTTATTGTATGTTTTAATAGTGTTTGTCCATGTACTTCTGATAAGCAAAGCCTTTTTTTTTTTTTAAGGTAAATCCACAAATGAGGCAACTGTAGCTGGTTGCAGAGCAATGACAGAAAGAGTTGGATGCACTGCAGGGGCTATCACGGTATCCAACAAAGGGGAGGTTGGCATTGGTTTTACAACAGATCGAATGGCATGGGCTTATCAGTGCAGAGGGAAGGTTTACTCTGGAATTAAAAAGGATGACCAATTCTGTGAAGATGCATAAAACAGCCCAAAAAGATGTCTGGAAATTTTGTAGTGAATTGTAATGAAATGGAAATAAAAGAAATATTGACTTGAACAGAAGGAAGTAGTGGGACAAGAAATCTCAGAATATGACATAGGATATTTATCAGAACTAATTGGAATCCCAATTGAAAAATCAATGAAAATGTGTGACAAATCCCATCTGCAGTTACTGTTTCCACAGAGTAACCCTTACATTAATAAGTTCACCCTAGAGCCCTTGAGAAACGCTTCAACATAATGATGTTACTTAATATGCATACTGTGAAATTAAAGTTTTAAAAGGTGGTGAAACAAAATAAGCATACTAGAAGAAGAAGAAAAAGTAGTAGTAGTAGTAGTAGTAGTAGCAGTGAAGTGCGAGAGAAAAACAAAAAGATGCAACAGTTAGATGTTTATTTTCAACAATTTCTCAACATGTTTCGGGCATCATTATGCCCATCTTCAGGAGAACAAGACGTATGTTACTGCATGTGGTGTGCTGTGCTGTAACAAGCG
>Ga0123354_10013145_pt1 | contig 12836 bp, 7 predicted proteins | sample TergutLab28metaG_2_FD_97872 | JGI IMG/M metagenome (GOLD analysis project Ga0123354, IMG submission 97872) | Labiotermes labralis P4 segment gut microbial communities from Petit-Saut dam, French Guiana - Lab288 P4 | ecosystem: Host-associated > Arthropoda: Insects > Digestive system > Gut ...
ATGTGCTACCAAGTGAGATTCATCACCAGATCTGTCAAGTGTATGGTGACAATGCGATGAGTGATGGCATGGTTAGGAAATGGGTTCGGATGTTCAATGAAGGTTGAGAGAATGTGCACGATGATGCGCAAAGTGGGCATCCATCTTTGGTGAATGATAATTTGGTGCATAAGGTCAACAAAAGAGTGCGTGATGACAGACGTTTCACAATTTCTGATCTATCCCTGCACTTTCCTCAGATTTCAAGGACTCTCTGACATTGTCAGTAGTCATTTGGGTTATCAGAAAGTGTGTGCACGATGGGTGCCCAAGATGCTCAGAGGAGCACAAAAAACAGCATGTTGCATGTGCTTTGACATTTCTGATGCACTATCACAAGGAAGGAGACGGCATGTTGAGCAATATTGTGACAGGAGACGAGACATGGATGTCCCATATCACACCTGAATCAAAATAGCAGTCCTTGCACTGGAAGCATACTGGCTCACCAAAAAGGAAAAAGTTCAAGCAGATGTTTTCAACAAGGAAGATCATGTGCACTGTATTCCAGGACAGACAAGGTGTTTGTCCTCTTGGTAGAATTTTTGGCCCAAGGCACAATAGTAAACTCTGCTGTTTATTGTGAAACGCTGAAGAAGCTGAGGCATGCAATTCAAAACAAAAGGCGCGGAATGCTGAGTGCCACCATTCTTTTGCTTCATGATAATGCTTGGCTGCACTTTGCTGCTCAGACTCAAGACCTCATCACCTCACTTACGTGGGAACAAATGGACCACCCCCCTGTACAGCCCTGATTTGGCGCCATGTGATTATCACCTCTTCCTGCACCTACAGAAGTTTCTGGGCGGCAAGCGATTTGACGACGATGACCTGAAAGATGCAGTGCAGAAGTGGCTAACATTGCAGGCGGCCACATTCTATGAGGGTATACAAAAACTTGTGCCCCGCTACGTAAGTGCCTCAATAATGGCGGCGAATATGTGGAAAAATAGTTTGAAGAATGTAGAATCTGATAACAAAATTTTATACAAAACCTTACTCAATTTTTTTTACAGCGAAATGTTACGTACTTTCTGAATATGCCTTGTACTACGCATTTTAGACACTATGAATATCATGCAGCCTTTCCTAATTTACATAAATCCAGACCCTAAACATAAAATAAAATATGCTGCAAACAATATGTTCCAAGTGCCACTGCTGGCACATCTTCCTGTGTAGTTGTGGCCAACAACTGTTCCAATTTCTCAATCCACTTATGCCCTGGCTGTATACAATGCAGGTACTTTATCACCAGTGCTTAATGCTGCAAAGTTTGCTTAAGAGTTCTAAGAACAGTAATGCTTTCTGTCACATCTCTCCTGTCTCATCATTTGTCTTGATTTTCTTGTGAAGTTCATGGGCTGATATTGAGTAACCTTTAACCTGACTATAAAATATTGATCTTTTGCATAACTCATCTGCAATGATCCTTACCAGCACAGGCAGGTTACTGGTACTGTATGTTCTGAAAACATAATGTTAGCCAGAAACAATCATTCCAGGAATACTGTGGGTTAGAACCAAGAATTTTAAGTAAGTGACATAGTAAAATAACACTCTGAGGAACAATGCAGCTAATATAGTTATATGCTTTTTATACACGAAATTTATAGGGACCAGAAAATATGAACATGTGGGAAAAGAGTGCACAGGGGAATGATGTTCATCATTTTCACTGTATATTAATTTCATTGCCGGAGCACTGTCATTACAAAGTTGAGAGTGTACCCCATTTGACATTAGATTAGTGAACACCTAAAGAACAACTGTAACATTAATATGCCAAAGATACTTAGATCTCAGTTTAAAGTAGATTTCTGAACAATTTTGTGTCTTTTCATTGTACTTATTTTAAAACAGGATAGTCTTCATAAGAAAATGAAAAGAAAGGGAAATAAGGAGTCCTTTGTACACGATAACTGTTAATATTTTGAAGTGTGTTAGTAATGACGGTGTTAACTGTTGAGACTGTATAGTGTCTGTGACAGATAAATGAATGAGCTTGGAGCACCAGTGGAATGATACTGACCGGGAGAAAAACCTGTCCACCAGAAATTCCACATGGACTGGCCTGGGACTGAAGCCAGGTTTCTGCAGTGTGTTGATATTAGTATGGGTAATATTCCTTATATATTTTCAGCTTGGTCCAAATGTAAGCATTGGAGCTGGCGCTGTTATAGGTCCTGGTGTACGTATTCGTGAGTCGATAGTACTCAGTGGTGCCACAATTTTAGACCACAGTCTTGTCTTGTACAGTATTGTGGGACGAGGAAGCCAAGTTGGAGAGTGGACAAGAGTTGAAGGAACTCCCTGTGACCCCAACCCTAATAAACCATTTGCTAAGATGGAGAACCCCCCACTCTTTAACTGTGATGGAAGACTGAATCCTTCAATCACAATTCTAGGTGAGATGCTATAACAACAGTCATGTTTTTTATTGGGTGTATAGCTTTAGTTTGACCGTTCCAAAGGTTCTTGTTTCTAATTTAGGTCACAAATAGATGAAGACAGCATTGCTCTCCTAATGCTAATTTCAACTTAAGGAAATGCAATTTGCATTCGGGAATTCAGAATTTACAAAATCTGAAAACATGATTCTACTAATGGTAATCTGTGATGTCATGCTAATAATGAAGAAATTATAAAATTTATAATGCCTAATAGCAAAGAACAGCAATTTTCAATTTTTAAGTAACACATAAGTTTGTTTTCACCAAACTGGGTGTGCTCATAAAAAATGAGTCAAGAAGCCTTCACATGTAAAGCTTCTTGTTATCCTGTATTTTTATCTTGATGCCAGACATATGCACATATATTCTACTATCATACAGTTAGAAATAGTGATGTTAATTAAACGATGATGAACTTTTATTCACACAACTCCACATTCCTGTGTGATACATGACTGCTACCCTCCAGTTCTACAGCATTCACTCAACATGCTTATTTTTTTAACATATATATGAAAATGGCCATTACAGTTTTCTTAAAAAAATGACACACTTCTGAATCAGATATAAAATCAGCATATAGGAGTTAATTTAAAAAGTATGTCTCCTTGTATTTTACATAACTTTTTTGACATATGTAAGCTGATATTAGATGTTCTGAAACAGAGTTGCCACTTTAATAATATGGCTAATCAAAAATTGATAGAAGCTTCAATGACTTGATATATGAAAATGAAAATTAGGTATCACTGATTCATGTTGTGCAGGAAAAGGAAATCCCAAAATATAATAATAATAATAATATTGTACTTATGGATCTCTTGTATTACCATTGAAAATAGCTGGTGGCCAAATTTCATATCACTGATGTAGATAATATAGAAAGTTTGCAATGTGTATTTCATTTAGGCAGTTATAAAATCTGGGGATCAGTAGTGATTTCAGGGTTTAATGGGCAATTACAGCATGGTTTTATAACCAGGTTAGCCACTGATTTTGAGACTTTCCAGACATTGTAGTATAAGCTGCACATGTGAAGTACCTTGTATTACTTCTGTGTACTCTGTAGCTATTATATGACGTATGTAATTATTTTGCCTTGAACAAAGACCCAGGTTAGATTAACTAACCCATCCAACAGAGTGCAGCACAATCATACAAACACTTTCATTGCTCTACTTCCTGCAAAATCATGATTACATGACAGAAACAGTTTTATAAAATATCCATGATTAAAAATTAACTAAGCCATGCTGATGATGAAAATAATACAAATAAGAGAATAATAATAAAACTGTTTTTCAGTCTTTAAATTTTTGTTTCAAATTTCCGATAGTTGCAATCTCGTGATAGGTTGCTGAATTAGAATTTTGTTGACTAAAATACAACCTCTTTATTGTCAACAATTAAAAGTCCTACTTTTATAAATGTTAACAAAATTAAAAAAGTGATAAAGAAGAACCTGAAATGTCACCAACATCATACCAAAACCATGAGTAGTCTCTTCCACTTTTGACAAACTTTGACAAACCCCATGCAAGCCAAAAACATATGCTGTGAAAGTACAGGGTCAATGAAAACAACTGCAGATATTTTTAGCACAAAAAAAATTATTTGATGAAAACTGAAATTAAAAAGAAATGGCTACAAGAACATGTATGCGTTATTTCATCAAATGCTTATTTTTATTTCAAATACTATCACAGAATCTGAAATGATTCACAGGCATTTTGATTAATTTATTTATAAACTGTATATGATCATATAACAAAGAGTTATAATGAGTTCAATATACGAAATACATTCAAGTGCATATACAGATATGTAAATTTATTGTATTATAAACAGCCTAGCCTCCTACATTTCAACCACAATGGTTAGCCGAAACATGTAGAAGGCTACGCTGTTCAAAATACAGTAAATTTACATATCTGTATTTGAACTTGTTGGTTGTATTTCTCATAATGAATTATGAGCGCATGGTCATGAATCATTTATAACTGAGTAAGTGATTTGTACGTTTCCAGGCTGCAGTGTGAAAGTGCCCTCAGAAGTGATTCTGCTCAATTCTATTGTTCTCCCATACAAGGAGCTTACACGCAGTTTCAAGAATGAAATTATTCTCTAATGCTCCTCTGACAGATCGTGGAATGCACAAAGACATTACATTACTTTCTATGTAATTCACAAACTTAAATATAGATTTCTATGTCTAAAACAGTGTCTATACCTACAGTGATTAAATGCCATGTAATTTTAATGTGTCAGTTCTATGGAAACTTACCCACTAATAAAAATGGAGTCTGGAAACCTTTTGTATAAAACATACTTAAGAAGAGCTGCGAGGTTTCAGTTCATCATAGCAAGATCGTAAAAAAATATAGTTCTTTTTCATGGGGTTGTAGAATTCATGTCCCTAAAAAGAAATATGATTGTAAGAGCACAATGCATTTCATGTAAATCTACCACTACAATATTGCACATAATAGTGACATACCTTAACACTAGCTTCTGATATGGCTCCAACACAATTAACTTTAGATGAAGAGAAAGAATCTTCCTTGGGTATATCAAAAAAGTGCCTGATACAAAAGCCACATGCATGTATACTAGTGAGCACACCACTGACATAGAGAGAATGGGCATGTCATAAATGAGGATGACAGAGCCAAGAAGTAAGAAACCCCTTGAGTCAACTCTTGCCATATGAACCTCCTACCTATGCCTGCCCAGGTCTTCCCCAAGTTCTCTTTTCCCTTTTCCAAAAAATGTTTGTTTATGTTTTCTTGTGTTTATGCATGTTACATGTGTCAGTACTTCTGATTTAATCACCTAAACCACATTAAAGAAGAAAAGCTAAGATAGTGGTTATATAACCATCTCCATTTTCCTGTTAATTCATGCTGCCTAGACCCAGAATGCTGTCCTAAGCCCTTGTTCTCAAAGACTGCAATATTCAAGGTGTAAGTTTGCTGATGTGGCACTGTTGTCAGTACAGTAGTGAACCTTCCTGTTCAAGAAAGTGTGGAGAGTTTCTCAGCTAGCTAAGGACCTATTAGCTACTCACAAAGACCTATGCTCCACAGAGTTACGTAGTTGCTGATGTTGAAGAGCAACAGATGATTACTGGTCAAGAAACAAGTGTGACTGGATGTCCACCCCTTTCCAATCTAATTCTAATTCAATCTCTGTTCTTTCTTCAGAGTTTGCTTCAGTATCATGATGGAATAATTTTGTGCTACTAGCAATATCCTTTTCATTGCAGGAAATCAAGTGTCTGTTGATGGTAGAACTATTATTTTTGTTTATTCTCAGCATCAGTTGGTTGTGTTAATATAAACATTTAATGTCCATCATTTACTTAAAGATATCAGAATGAATGAAATGTAAGCAGAAATTCCCCAGATACATCCTGTAGCTTGTAAGCCCAGCAATGAGGGCCTGACTGGGGAGTTACTGAATATCATGACAGTTGTGATATGCTATCTGCTGATAGTCCTACTTACAAATTTTAGGTGTAGGCAATATATTCCATAATAGACTTAACTTTACAGTATGCTATCAATACCTCAGGCTACATAGTGAAACAAAATGGTAGGAAAGGTGAAAGATGAATAAGAAGGACATGCAACTGGTTGTAGCATAACTAAGCTATTATCCCAATATTTGCCTGGAAGGACTATGTGGGAAAAGTAAAAAAAAACTCAAGTCAGGATAGCTGGTATCCCAGCCAAGATTTGGTAAAATATGCCTGGCTGTTAAGAGGCAAACATTAAAGTAAAGAAGCTGCATAGCAGCTACTATTAGGGATGATTTCACCTTTCATTTGTACACACACACACACACGCTTTGACTCACCTTTGACCAGTCATAGCTGACAGCATAAGCAAAGATCTGCCCATTGTTATTAAAGCAGCAACGTGTGATTGGTTGTTCCATGGCCTCTGAAGGTTTAAGTTTGGTGCGGGCATCCTTGTCCCAGAAACTGAAACTTCCATCTGATCCAACAGTTGCCAATGTTCCATGAATAGGATGGAAAGCTATATCATTCACCTGTAATAAATTAAGGGCTTACATTACACAAATATACTTTGCTTAATGAAAGATTCAGTTCTTCTGGAATGACCCATTACAATATCATTACATGCACTGCTACTGCCATACATGAAGGTGTATCCACAAGTTCCAAAACTCACCACTAGGAACAATAATGGCAAATGTTATAGCTTTCTGCCAGCACATGCCACAGTATCACTCTCTTTTGAGTCAGGCTAGTGAGTTTTTCAGCCATAAGCCCCCATACCGTTTCTCACTGGGTGTATATTGTGTGCGTGTGAAATGTGATCCACTTTCTAAAGGCTCATTTCAAGGGAAAATGCATTTGAATTAAGTGCTTCAAACTTAGAAAAAACAGACTTTTGAATGGTTTTCTTACTTCAAACATAGGGAAGCTTCAGCTGGCATTTGTGAGCATTCAGCTAGAGGAAGTTTTATCAAGCAAGACAATATGACAGGTTAGACCTCTCATGTAGAACATGGCAGCAAATTCTGAGGACTTGAATATGCAGGGGATCTCCATGCAGTCTGTGCCTCTGCTGCTCACCAGTGAACAGAACCTGGGGGTGTCTATTTACCAGGAACAGTTGAATGAAGCCAGGAATGACCAAAACTACCTCTGGAAGGTTATAAGAGATGAAACCTGGTTAACAGTTAGCACCCAGAAACCAAAGAGCAATCCCTCGGTGGAAAAGCCCACCTTTCTATGTGTTGTGTCATGTCAAACATCAACAGCAAGTTGGTGATCTTTTTTGACTGTGCAGACAGTTGTACCCCCAGGTCAAACACTTAACCAGCATTATTAGTGGGAGACTTAACGTGCATGGGAATGGCACCAGAAGCAGGAATGGTATGTTCACCAAGACAATGGGCCAGTAAACACTACTTTGTCAGTGCAGCAATTCAGGGCCCTCACCCTCCTTACTAGCCACATTTGGCCACTTGTGGTTTTCACTTATTTCTCAGAACAAAACTGTAGCTATGAAGGCACTCTTTCTACGATGTCTGTGAAATGCAGGAACAATCGCTAATCACTAACTCTCCAACACACAATTCTCATCAGTTCCAGCAGTGGCAGAAACATAAGACCCATAAATTGGGAAGGTGACAACAATGGCCAGTGACAAACTTAAGCATATATTTCATTAACAACTCAGTCCAGGAACTTTTGGACGTGTTCCCAACAAATGGCAAATACACCACATGACTGACTGTAAGTGTTTGTTTCCTTAATTTTCATTTAAAAATATGGCTTTCTTGTGTTTGTAAAGCAGGAAAATGTATAAAAATGGTGATTTAAATTACAGTGGGACCACAGATGACTAGAAATTGTGACACAATTCGACACACATCAATCCATACAGTAATATAAAGGTAAAGGTAAAGCAGTCCCAAACCTGGACAGGCCCAGAGGGTTCCAGGAAGTTAAGGTTCCCAGATTTCGTGACAACAGCACAGGATGGTGGTAGGTTGTCAGCCTTACGCACTGGCTGCCTTTGCCCCCAGGAAATACTCCTGGTACTCATTTCTGTTCGAGGATGAGTCGACCCCAGGGCCCTAGTGCGATCAGAAGGATTTTATGTCAATGAAAAATCCATTGACACCAGCTGGGATCGAACCAGCGACCTTCCGATTTGTAGCACAGCACCTTAAACACTGTGCTACCGCGGTCCTCTATACAGTAATATACTGATATAAAAACAGTAAACTTTGTGATTTTTAATATCATTACTGCCACAATTACAAACAAATTCGATTAATGTACATGCCCAATACCTTTATTACTCCTCAACCAAAAGTAACAATGCTTCAGGTAGAAGTATATCAGTACTCTGGGAAAACAAGTACTGGATAAATTTTAAGTGATTCTGATGATGGCTCACTGCAATTAACATTACTTGGCTTCTGAATTTTGTCTATATCTCACACTAAAAAGAAAAAACTAATATATTGCATCTGTTCTTGTCCTCATGTGGAACAGCTGCACCTGTTGGGTTATGTCTGAAAATATGAGCTATTCCCAGTCAGCACTCCAGTAAAGAAAACAGTATTTGATGAGTGATGTGAAGTGTTACATAGTTCCTGGTGCCAAATAGTACGTAAACTCACACATACAAGCAGTCCGCTTCTATGTAATTGCGTACCAATATATTTTTCCTACCGCTGCTTGTATTCAGGGCACAAGGAACAATCACACTATTATAACATTTGTAAGGGAATTTACAAACAAACAATATGTTCAATTTAGTGCTGCCACACAACTCAGAGTATCCTGATGTTATTAAACAATGTGGTCAATTACTATAGAGTATCATATATTAAGGGGTATAGATTATGCTGACAAGAGAAAACCAAGTACTCAGAAAAAAACCTACAGTGGGTAGCAGCAGTCTTTCACAGGGGTAAACCAGTTGACGTATGGCATTGAACACCCACCCCCATCTAAGCAGTGAGGTTAAGAATGAGTTCAGCTATACTGATATTCTCCTTCTGTACCTTCATGGCATGTTATGGGATGTTGTTTACTTTTCTGACAGAAAAACCTGTCCCATTGCCACTTCATCCATCACAAATCCCACATGGGCTCATCTAGAACTTTAGAATCCATGAGAGCAGCTAGAAACTGACCGCCTGAGCCACTGCATGGTCATAACAGAAAATAAAAGGCTGGGTACTTTTGACATATAGCTTTAGCAAGTGTTATGAATGGGGCAAGGAAGAGCAGCAGACACTTGCTAGTCTGTTGTTGCATATGTTACATATGCAGTGGCTGCAGCAGGAAGAAGAACAGAAGGAGGCAGCAATAAACAGTATTGAAAGGCATGCTCCAGTCATCAATATTGCAGTACACTTAGTATGTCAATACAGATGCTGATAACAGAATTTGTATATTTGGTACTAAAATCAATAAGAGACTGCTTAAACATTTTTGATTAAGTTTTGATATAAGCAGAGAATGTTGTGTCCGCTCAGCAATTTTTTTTAGTATAATTTATGTGCAACAATTCCCTGTAGAAATTTCCCAACATGCTTTATACAAGACAACATTATCATAACAGACAAAACAGCATATTTTAACATACTTACAGCATAAATGTCTTGATAGCCATTAGGAGCTCCATTTGAGCGGTGACATTTAAAAGTAAAGTTGTCTTTTGGGTTTTGAGGATTTACGTACTGGATAGCAACTCGACCCTCCACACTTCCCAAGGCATAACCAGTGGGAGATTTCTTTTTGTCACGAAAGATGGCAACACATCGATGCTGATATTTCAGAGGTGATTCAATACGTTTGTATTCTTGTGGTTTGCCTTCTAACTGATAAACAATCAGTCCACGCCCTGCAGTCCCAACTACAGCCATTGGGTAGTCCTGTTGCAAACAATTACAAAATAAAATAATGATTTGGGCCCAAAACGCAGAATGTTGGCACAACTGGCAACTGCAGTGGCAAAACACCAGCTTAGCTAGAACTGACCCCATGGCAATTATTCGCCAAACTAATTATAAAGGATGGTTCAATTAAAATTTTTGGATAGGTTCAATGTGGTCATCAATGGCGTAGCTCAAGTAACAAGCAACAGTTACACATGTACTTGTTCCATGACAAAACCTTGTAGCATTTCACACTGCATATAACCATTCCAACCAAGCCCAACACAAACCACTTGTATTCAACATTCATATGACTGCAGACAGCAGTGTTATAGTATATCACTCCATAGTCACAAATTACTAGACTGCATTAACTTGTTAATTGTAGTAATGCAATTCTTGATAAGAATAATAGCCCTTGTGGCTTGGTGTGAACAAAGAACACTGCATGATTGCAGCACAAAGAAAACACGTGTTGCTGCGTGGTGAATCACTGACGGACTAACTCCAGTCATGCACACATCCACACAGAGAAGTCTGGCCCTGCAAAGGTGTGCCTGAAAGGTGTGAATAATGCCTGCCTTGCAGCACTACAATAGCACTCTACATTTAAGACACACACTTTGTCCTGACCCATAACACAGAACCTTCGATGTACCAAACAGATTTTTGTTAATGGCTACTACCAGATCTCTCTAAAATTTCAGTAGTTCATGTACTAACCACAGAGTCAAGTGATTTCAATGTCCATGTTATCTTTAACACAACACAATCCTGTCAATTCAAAATGCAGCAGACAACCAACCACAATTTGATCTGAATATTTTCACAGGGCATTGCACAATACATGTATGTTTGAAAGCCAAGTTATGAATTGAGCTTTTGAGGGCATGATGCAGCCTATGATTCATGAAGTTCAGCAAGATTCCATAATACCAAACATCATAATCCATTAATCTAGAACAGGACAGTGTTTGCTATAGACAAACATGGCAGAGCTTATAAATGTCCATGTTTTCTTGCACAATATACACACAAATGCATAATCATGTTCAAACTCATGTGATATTTATGTGTGATCCTGTGTCCTGCATGACTCCATACTGTCAAACTTTGTGTTATGAATACATTTTTGACACAGTGTTACACTGCTTCAATGGCATTTTAATGTAAGTGAAATTTTAACACATTGTACTTAATGTTAACCCTGTGTATGCCAAGTCCAACATGTAGGATCACTGGTCCTTAATTCAGACTCAGACTTCAACATCCAGTACTTACAACATCTGCACAGTAAACTCGCTCTGGAAGATTGATTGTCAGCATTGGGTTTGGACTTCTGGTGTCCCAGAACTGGAAAGGTAATACAACAGCATATATTAAACAACACCATCACCACCACATTATTATCATCATCATCATCATCATCATCATCTCCTTTATGCAGGGTATTTATACTTATATTCCTGAGAGAAACTATGTCCCTAGGGAATACAGTGTTGCAGCTATTCTTTTGTTACTATTCATGGTGCTTATATCTTTAGTTTCAGTGTCAAATCTATTGTATTTTTACATTAGTACTTTCCGAAGTATGTGTGCAGTGCCCAATATGCCTGTTTTCTGTAGTTCCCTTAACTTCATCTTTTCCTAGTATGTTGCTCATGTACGTAGGCTGATCATTTAATTCCGGGACTGATTTTTTTTCCGGGAAACTATAACACGTAGCGAAATGGCAACAGAGTGGGACACGTGGCAAATCTGTACAAGTGTATGTGCAATACCGGAGGTCGGTATCTCCCTGCATTCGCTCTGTGGCGGCCCTTGGGTGAACGTCTACAACAGCGTGCGTCGCATTTCACGATGGAGGAGAAAGAGCAGCAGTGTGTGTGCATTGATTTCCGTTTCCATCTGGGGAAAAATGGTGCTGAAACATACGAAATGCTGCAAGCAGCGTTCGGAAGGTCCTGCCTAAGTCAACCGAAGACATGTGAATGGTATTCCCGTTTCAAAAGTGGACACCGATCCTTTGAAAACGACCCCCACCCAGGCAGGCCTTCCACCTCCCACACCGAGGAGACCGTGGCACATGTGTGAGAAATCATTCATGCTGACCAACATCTGACTATCAGAGACGTTGCAGAGGAAGTTAGAATAGCATTCAGTATGTGCCAGAGAATTCTACGTGAAGATATGCGAATGAGACGTGTGACAACAAAATTTGTGCCCTATCTCCTAACAGCGGAACAGAAGGACAATCGTGTGTCAATTTGCACTGACCTCCAAGATCGAGCCCAAAACGATCCCAACTTCATGTCCTCAGTAATCACTGGTGATGAATGCTGGGTTTACGGGTATGACCTGGAAACAAAGCAAATGTCCTCCCAGTGGAGCACATCATCATCTCCTCGATCAAAGAAAGCGCGGCAGGTGAAGTCCAATATCAAGATCATGTTGATTGCGTTCTTCAACGTTGACGGGTTAGTTCATCATGAGTTCGTCCCTATAGGACAGGCGGTAAATAAGGAATTCTACAAAACAGACCTGCAACTCCTCTGCGACGCTGTGCGCAGACATCACCCTGAGAAGTGGCGCTCCAGCAACTGGATCCTGCACCATGACAATGCCCCTGCCCACAGTGCTGTCACCACAAATGAATTTCTGGTGAAACACAACATTCCGTCGCTCCCACAACCTCCCTACTCCCCTGACCTTCCTCCGTGTGACTTCTTCTTGTTACCACAATTGAAGAAAGCAATGAAAGGTCACCGATTTGATTACATTGAAGATATTCAAGCCAATGCAACGAGACAACTAAGGGCTATTACAAAAAGTGACTACCAGAGGTGCTTTCGTCAGTGGCAGGAGCGCTGGAATAAGTGCATACAAGCACAAGGACACTATTTCGAAGGAGAC
>Ga0123354_10013146_pt1 | contig 12835 bp, 10 predicted proteins | sample TergutLab28metaG_2_FD_97872 | JGI IMG/M metagenome (GOLD analysis project Ga0123354, IMG submission 97872) | Labiotermes labralis P4 segment gut microbial communities from Petit-Saut dam, French Guiana - Lab288 P4 | ecosystem: Host-associated > Arthropoda: Insects > Digestive system > Gut ...
GTGTCTCATTTGGAATAGGCCGAGGCTGTCGTGGTCGGAGCCGTCGCCGTCGTTGGGGTAGTTGGCGGATTCGGGGTAGGCGGTGGTGTTGGCGAGCATCCGAAGCCGGGATTCGGTGAGCGCGGCCATGAGCGCGATGACGACGGCGTCTCGGTTGGTGCCTTGGACGCGGGAGCCGACGGTGATGATGGTCGCGGCGCGGGTGAGCTGTTGCTGATTGAGGGTGACGCTGGTGCCGTCGGTGGTAGTCGCGGTCAGCGAGTCGGGCACGTCCCCGACGGACAGGCCAGAGTTCATCACGCAGGTGCCTTTCGCGGCCGGGTTCATGAGGGCGGTGACCGCGAGCAGCGGCACGGATGGGCCGAATAGCAGCAGACCGGCGAGTAGCGCGATGGCGGACTTCTTCATTCATGGCTCATTTCAGCGGCTGGTCTGGCATCGACAGGCGCAGCAGGTGGCATTCGGGAAACGATGGGGCGCAGGCGATGAACTCGGTGAAGGTGACCGGCGCGTCATAGGTGGTGGGCTGGTTGTTCCAGATGCCGTCGCGGTGCCGGGTTCCGCTGATCGTATAGGCGACGGTGCCCGGCAGAAGCTCACCAGGGGTCGCCTGTGCCTTGGCGTCTGCCCAGGTGGTGGGTACGGTGACCGTGGTGATCTGGAGCGATTGTTTGGTGGCGTAGCCGCGCAGGGTTATCCAGGTGGTTTGGTCGGGCAGATAGTTGCCGATGTCGGAGGCCAGCCCTGGCGCTTCGTTGCCGGTGGGGTCGGCGACCGTCATGAGCTTGTCGGTCACGGTGGCCGGGTTCATGGTGGCGGTGTCCCAGTCGAACAGGGCCGAGGCCACCCACCGAGCGAACGTATCGGGATCGGTCATCGAGGTCGGGTTGCCGCTCGGCAGCGTCGGCGTTGACGCTGACGGCGATGCGGCGGAGGTGACGGTGGCCGGTGTGGGCTGTGCCTGGTCGTGCGGGTGGATGATCAGCCCGTACAAGCCGACTCCGATGGCGATGAGCAGCACGACGGCGATGACGATGATCAGCGGCAGGTGTGACGGGCGGCGGTCGTCTTGGTCGGTTTCTCGGATGGGTTTCACAGCAGGCTCCTTGGGTGAACGTGGTTCTCCCCAACAGGTGCGTGCCGGTTCCCGGCGAGTGGTTATGCGGCGAAAAGGCGGGCGGCGCGTAGCTCGTCGACGGCCTCCATGAAGTCGATCCCGGCGTTCATGGTTTTCTTGAAGCCCAGCCATTTGTCGTCGGGTACTTCGGCGGCGATGATGTTGGTGTCGTAGTCGTCGGGCCAAGTGCCCATTTCGCCCCAAAACCACATGAAATACTTCGCGGTCTTCTTCTTCGGCTTGGCCGGTTCGGCAGGTCTGGGCTTCGAGGTGGCTGGTGCCTTTTTGCCACGTTTGGCAGCCATGACTCGTTCGAGTGCGGCGTGAGCGGCACGTTCCATCTCATGGTCGGACAGCTTGTTCTCGGCGTTGAGCTTGTCCAGCAGCACCGACCCGGAGCGGGCGGCCTCACGCACTTCAGGAGCCTCGTTGGTGTCGGCGGCGATCTGCTCCAGTTCCTCGATCTGGACTTGGGCGCGTAGTTGGGTGAACAGCGGATCGACCGGTGCACCTTCCTCGATTCGTTGAGCCGCTTCGGATGCCTTGAAGCGCAGTTCGGGGCTGTACCGCTCATCGGTGGCGACCTGTTGTATTGCCGCCACTTTCTCAAAAGTGACGTGGCCTCCGCCGATCATTTTCGCGGCTTGACGCCGGGAGTCTCCGGTCGGGTCGCCCAACGGTGTCGCCAATTTGGCGATACCGCCCGACAAGGCGTTTTGAGTTTCCGACCCGAACTGAGTGGCTTGCTGGCGACGGGCCGCGTCGGCGGCGATCTCGGCCTTCAACTCTTGGTACATGTCGGCCAGTTCGACCTTGGAGTACTGCTTGTGTGACACCACGTCGTCCCGCTCTGCCATGAGCGCCGTGAGTTTGCCCGACAGACCGGTGCGTACCCACACGTTGACGGTGCGCCAGCCGAGTTGCTTGACTGCGGCCAGCCGTCGCGCTCCGCAGATCAGCACACCGTCGGGGGTGATGGTGGGCAACTGGAGCAGGCCGACTTGTTCGATGGATTGGGCCAGGGTGTCGATGTCGCCGAGGTCGGTGCGGTGGCGTGCCCCGACGATGATCCCGTCGACGGACCAGTCGACTTCGACGTGGTTGGAGTCGCTCATGCCACCCGCCTCCACTGCTTACCGGGCGTGACCAGACGGATACCCTTCGCGAGCGTGTCATCGTCGGCCAGGTCATCGATGGTTTCGCCGAGTGCCAGTCGCAGCAGGATGCCGCGTCCTTTGTCGGTGACACCGGCCCGGTCGGCGGCGTTGCCGAGCAGGAGCCGCAGCAGGCCGGTCCACGAGGTCGCGGGAATGTCGGTGATCGCCCGCCAACGCTTCTCGCGCCGTAACTGTTCGTAGGCGGCGGGACGCGACCCAGCCTCTGCCAGCCGGTACAAGATCACTTCGACAGCGGTGAACGTCGCCTCCAGCGGCCAACCTTGCTCAGCGAACAACAGCGCAATGTCCTCGGCCTGTTCGGCGATGGACGGCCCCGTCGGCTCCGGCTCATCCTCATTGTCGTCGTTGACGGCGAACGCCGGATCGTACTCCCATACCTGGTTTTCATGGTCGGAGAACCGCTCGGGGCAGCAGCCCGACAGTCCGCCGCGCCGGGCCGTCTCGACTGAGCACATGGCCTCGTCGGCGAACTCCCACGCGGTCAGCGTGGTTTTGACGGCGTGGATGATGATGGCCCACGGATCGTCGCCGAAGATGACGGACGGGTTCCGCATCGCCTCGAAGGCCGCCGAGCCGCCATCTTCCGGTTCGAGACCGTGCTTACGGGCCAAGTCGGTGAACCGTTCGATAGCGAACCGCATCAGTTCGTCGGCTTCCGGGTCGGTACGCCAGGCGTCGGCGCCTTTGGCATACAGGCGCATGAGGACGCGGCGTAGATAGTCCGAATCGCGGAACCGTTCACGGCTGGTCATTCCCACCGCCCCCTTACATGTAGATGTCGTCTGGCGAGTCGTGGCGTTCACCTGCCCACCGCCCCTCGCGTCGTGGACTGCGACGGTGGCGTCTGGCCGAACACTGAGACCGGCGGCAGCGCGTTAGCCGAGCGGCGGGCGATACCGCTGCGTGACACCGGGATCGACGCCATGCCGCCCCGCATCTTCCGGATGACGTTCTCGTGAGCGGCGGCTCCTCGATTGGCGACACTGGTCCCACCCCTGGTCAGCAGGTCCGACGCTCGCACCCACTCGATGCCGCCACGACCGGTCTGCGCGGTGCCTGATCGGGTTGGCGTCTTAGTGTCTTGACGCAGCGACGGGTCGCCGTATCTGGCCAGTTCTGATTCTTCGGCTTGGCTGGCTTGTTGGGGTTTGTCGCTCATCGTGGCGTATGCCTGTTGGCGGTCGTACGGGTCGTTCATGGTCAGTCTCCTGGCTCGCGTTTCTTCAGCCAGCGGCCCACGGTCGTGGCGTCTACCCCGAGCTGTTCACCGATAGCCCGGTTCGATAGGCCTTGCTGTTTGAGTCGCTTGGCTTCTTCCACCAGATAGGTGCGCGACGGCTCCCCAACAGTGCCGTCCGCCTCCGGCGGTGGCGTTGCATCAATGCCCAACAGCAGACGGTGCAACTCCTCCTCGGACAGATCATCCAAATCCGGATCAGGCTGATGTTCACTGGCTGCCTCGGTTGGCGAAGGTGCAGCCGGCAGCGCCGGTGTCTCCTCGCTGGGATCAGGTTCTTGGCCTTGAGGAAGCTGCAACGGCGTCGCGGATGGTTTGTCCGTCATCGCCGATGAGGACACCGCCAACGGGGTTGGCGCGGGAGTCATTTGCGGCGCGATGGAAATCGTCGTACTGGACGGTTCGGGCTCGTGTTCCGTCGTTTGGTCTTCGTGGCGGGCGAGAACGACGGTCAGGTGGGTGATGGCGAGCAGCACGATGGGTGGCACCGCCGACACGGCAGCAGCCAACGGTGCCGGTAGTGCCATTCCGGCGGGCATCGCCGCTTGGATGGCGTTCGCGGTCACCGAGACGAGCGCACCTGAGATCAGCAGGAGCCACGAGTACTTTTGGCCTTTGCGCTGGCGCAACGCGACGACGGCTACGGTGGCGACGACGATGATGCCGTCCACGATCAACGGCCACGCCCAGGCTTGCTGTTCGGCGATCCCGGCGCGAATGGCCAAATGCCTCAGCGCGGTGAACGACAGCCAAAACGCCAAACCGGCGATGAACACCGTCCCGGCGATGCCCGTGCCCACCACCCAGCGGGACACCTTCTTGCCTGTGCTCACAAGCTCATCACCGCCCGGTGGTCAGGTACGAAAGGGTGCGCCTGTTCCTGGCTGAGGGCGGCAGGTGACGCGGGCGCGGCGTGCCGGTAAGCGGAATGGACCGTCGCAGCTATCTCCAGATCAAGCAGCCCGCAGTACGCGGCCGATGGGGTCAGGGCGTCCAAGGTGGTGTCGATGGGATGTCCGGCTTCGGCCATGCGGCAAGCGGCCCAGAACAGGCCAGCGTTGCGTTCACCTTCGGGACGGGTGGCAACCCAGGCCTTCAGCGCCTCGGCCCGTGCAGCAGTCGGTTGCCGTCCGATCTTGGCGGCGAAGCGGCGTTGCGCCCGTTCGGGTTCCAGGAAGTCGCGCAGCGCGGCTGCGTCTATGGGGTTGGCGCTCGGTTGGGTTTCGACCAGGACGTACGGCTGGCGGATGTCATGCCCGCACAGGCCGACCGATGGGGGCATGATGATGTAGCCGCCCGCGCCCCGGAAATCGATGTGGGCTTTCGCGGACACCCAGTTCGGCTGGCCACGTCCCGGCTCGCACGGGTAGTAGAAGTGCATCCCGCCTGAAGGGGTGAGGACGCGAAACGCCCAATCATCGGCGCACAGCCGGGTCACCGCCCGGTGGAACGACTCGTAGCCCGACCCGGATTCGCGAACATCCACATCCACCACATCGAACCCGGAGGTTGGGCCGGTCGGCATCGCGATGTTCGCCGTCGGCCAGCGGTTCCACCACCGTTCCGCCTTCGTGGCGTCGGTCGTCGCGTCGAGCAGGCCGTGGCTGGTGAGCGGCCTTTTGCCTGCTTCGGCGCAGGGAAAGACGGGCAGCCCGTTAGCGGCCAGGGACGGCCCGGCCTTGCCCAGCGGCATATGGTGGGCGCGGATTATCGCATCCACTTTGACATCTGTGGGCCGGTTCATGCGCCCACCGCCATCGACTGGCCTGCCATCGCCGGGGCTTGGACCGCCGTGAACGCCGGACCCTTGGCCTGGTGGGCGTTGGCCAGCTTGGCCCGGTCAAGGCCCGGTGGGTCGCCGCCGCCGATCTGCTCGGTGTCCAGCGCGTTCAGAATTGACAGGGCGGTCGCGCGAACCCGCTCGCCGGTGGCCTGGACGATCTCGGCGGGCGTCTTGTCTTTGACCGTTGTCGCCCAGCCTGACACGTACGGGATCGTGTAGGAGTCGGTCGGCATACCGTGGGCTGCACCGATCATCATGGCGACCGACTCGGCCTCCACCTCACCGATCCCGCGATGATGCCATGACTCCGCGTCCGCCGGGTTGTGCATCTTCACATGGGCCAACTCGTGCGCCAACGTTTTCACCTGTGCGGCGTCATCAACGTCAGAGCGCACCTTCACGGTGTGATCGGCGTAGTTCGTGACACCGTTCGCGCCGCCGATCTCACGGGCATCAGCCACCTTGCTCAACTCGAAACCCTCCGATGTGACCAGGCGGGCCAGCCCCTCCCACAAGCCGTCCGGGGCTTGGCCTTCCAGCAGTTTCGGGCTGGGGCGTACCGGCACCGGGTCGCCGTCGGTTTGGCACACGTCCCACACGTAGGCCGGTTTCACATTGATGATCCGGGTGCGTACCTGCTCGCCAGGCTGCGGAGGCTCCTTGAACCCAAGTTTGCGCAGCGACGTGCCGTCCGGCGTCGTCTCGGCAGCCCACCGTTCCGTCACCGGGGCTTGGATCATGTAGCCCTGCTGGCCCTTCATCACCGACCGGCCCAGCGACTCCCATTGCCGGAACCCCGCGACATACGTCGGCCACGGCTCCGACACCAGCCCCGCCTCGAACCGCTCCGAGTGCTGGGCGTAGATCAACAGAGTGTTCGCGAACGACCGCGACCGAAACTGCGCAGCGAACGTCATCGCCCGCACCCAGTCCTCGCCCGTCACGAGCGACTCGACAGCGGTCGTCAACCGCACATGCAGCGCCTCGATCTTCGCCTCACGCTCACCGCGCCAATCCGGTCTCGCAGCCATCACGCCTCCTCAGGGAACGTCTGTTCACCTGACAGGTGCGCGAGACATCCCTTCAGCACGGTGGTTCGCCGAGCCTCTTGGCAAGAGAACTGCCTGGCCGTACTCACCGTGGGCGAAACCGACGACGATCCGTGCAGTTCAGCGACGATCCTTGACCTGGCAACATGGGTCGCTCTCGCCACCAATCCGGGCGACGATGCGGGATAATTGAAGCCGTGCGGTTCGGCTTGCGCCAAGGGGTCAGCATGACCTTCTGGCGGTTGTAGCCGAAGCGCGATCGGGAAAAGCGTCAGTGCCGAGTTGTAGGTTGCTCTATTCGCTTGCGAATCAGGAAGGAAGGTGGCGTGCCGAGAGTCAAAACGAGCAGTCAGTCTGCGCTAGAGCCCTACCGGTTGTCCTTCCTGGTTGGCGGATTGCTGGCTGAAGAAGCCGCTATCGCGGCACCGGTGTATCTCAAGCTGGGCAACTGGACGGCGGTGCGCAAGGCGCTCGACGAAGGCAACCTCCTCCACGCTCGGACACAGGCCTCGGCGGCCAGGATTGCCCGCGAGTTGGTGCAACGAATGGGAACCTTGACCGACGCCGAGGTGAAGTACCTCGTGAGGGCCTCCAGTCCAGATCGTAAGCACCTGATGTGGATGGCATTCGCTCGCCGCTACGAATTTGTGGCTGAGTTCGCCGAAGAGGTGCTGCGGGACAAGTTCCTGCTTGGCGAAGCTCGGCTTGATGCCGACGACTTCGAGCGGTTCTGGTCGGGCAAAGCATTGTGGCATGAGGAGTTGGACAACCTCAAAGATTCCACGCGCCGAAAGCTGCGCACCAATCTTTACCTCGCCATGCGTCAGGCCGGTTTCATGACCAGAGATGGCCTGATTGTGTCGCCTCTGTTGTCCGTCGAGGTGGTGCGTTTTCTCAAGGCACGGGTGCCTTCTGATGTCCGCTTCTTTCCAGTTGGAGGTGCCCAGTGACAAAGCGTGATCTGCTCGCTGAAGAGGAGCATATCAAGGCTGTCTTGTCCTCGGATCGATTCCTCCGGATGGAGGGGCTCGGCAATGAGGTGCCGTTCTTCATCTGGGCCTATCCGCCGGGGCGGGAGCTTGAGGCCGCCGCCGCCGAGGTTCGTATTCGCAAGCACCTCCAGACGGTGAAAGGTCTTTCGATATTGGAGATCGACCTTTATGACCTTGCCTTGGGGCTGCTCGAAGAACGCAAGGTGTTGGATCGCTTGATCGATCTGGAACCGAAACGCAGCAAAGACTCGTTCCAGCGTGACCTCCAGAAGATGCTCGACCCCGAAAAGCACATCATCCCCGCAATCAGGGCCAGGATCGACGCCCAGCCGAGTTACGACATTTTGTTCCTAACCGGCATCGGAAAGGTGTTCCCGTTCATTCGTTCGCATAACGTCTTGAACAACCTACAGACGGTTGCCTCGGGCAGGCCGATGCTCATGTTCTTCCCTGGCGAGTACCGCCAGTCACCCACACTCGGGTCAGCCCTGGTGCTGTTCGACAAACTGCCGGACGACCAGTACTACCGCGCCAAGTCCATCCTGGAACAGGAGCCAGCATGACCATTTCACTGCCCATCGGTGACATCTTCGCGAAACCAGTTGACCGCCCCATCGAGGGTGTCATCAAGGCCGACGATGCCGAACACCTGGCCGTTGAGATCGAAGAGTATGTCCTCACCAACGAGACCGCCCAAGCCCTGTCCGACCTGCTGGAGGCATACACGGCCCCGATCTACGGCGGCAGCAACGGCGTATGGATTTCGGGTTTCTTCGGCTCGGGCAAGTCGCACCTACTGAAGATGCTGGCCCATTTACTCGGTGATGTACCCGACCAGTCCTACCCCCGCCAGGAGGTCGTGGCTCAGTTCAAGGCGAAAGCCGAAGCAGCCAGCGATCAGATGCTCGCCGCGTCGCTGGCCCGAATCGGCACGATTCCGGCGACATCGCTTCTGTTCAACATCGATGTGAAGGCCCCGCTGATCGACAAGAGCCAGAAGGATGCCCTACTCCAGGTCTTTCTGAAGGTGTTCAACGAGGCCAGGGGTTACTACGGCGGGGACCCCTCGATCGCCAGGCTGGAACGCCACCTCGACCGGCGCGGCGTCCTCGGTAAGTTCAAGGAGGCGTTCGTCCGCGACACTGGAGTCGAGTGGGAACAGGCCCGCGAGGAGCCACTGTGGGAGCAGGCCATCGCCGCCGCCGCCGCTGAGGCGACCGGCGAACCGCAGTCTGAGAGCATCCTCTCCCGTTACGAGGAACAGTTGAATCAATACTCCATTGAGGACTTCGCCGACGAGGTAGCCGAGTGGCTGGCAAGCCAGCCGGTGGGGCATCGTCTGTTGTTCATGGTGGACGAGGCAGGCCAGTTCATCGGCACGGACCCCAAGTTGATGCTCAACCTCCAGAGCATCGTCGAGCAACTCAACACCAAGTGCAAGGGCCGGGCGTGGGTGTGCGTGACTTCGCAGGAGGACATGGACTCGGTGATCGGCGACCAATCGAAGTGGCAAGCCAACGACTTCTCCAAGATTCAAGCCCGCTTCGCCACACGCATGAAACTGACCAGCCGCGATGTGGAAGAGGTCATCGAAAAGCGCCTCTTGGGAAAGAACTCAACGGGTACAGCGGCGCTAGCCGACTTGTACGACGCACAGGAGGCCAACTTCCGCACACTATTCGAGTTTGTCGACGGCGCGAAGAAGTACCGCAACTACACCTCGCCCGAACACTTCATAGGCGTCTACCCATTCGTGCCCTACCAATTCGACTTCTTTTCCGATGCCCTCAAAGGCCTGTCGGACCACAACGTCTTCGAGGGCCGCCACACCTCGGTCGGAGAACGATCCATGCTCGGTGTGGTTCAGGACGTGACGAAGACCTTGGTGGACGCGCCGGTCGGCCAACTGGTGCCCTTCGATCTGATGTTCCTTGGCATCAGTCGCTCGGTGAAATCGGCCTCCACCCGCAACGTCAGCGTTGCCGAGCGTCAGCTTGAAGCCGGTCCGGAACGAAGCATCGCCATCCGTCTGCTAAAAGCGCTTTTCCTGGTCAAGTACATCAAGGGCTTCAACGCGACGCCCAGAAACCTCGCCGTTTTGCTCTACGACCGCTTCGACACCAACCTTGATGCTCTAGACAAGCAGGTGGTTGCCGCCCTGGACCTGCTGGAGCAGCAGACCTACATTCAGCGCAATGGGTCCGTTTACGAGTACCTCACCGACGAGGAGCAAGACATCGAGAAGGAGATCAAGAACACCGACATCGACTCGGTGGAGGTCTCCAAGTTGCTAGCCCGCATCATCAACGAAGACGTGGTCAAGACCCGCTCCTATCGCCACCAGACCACAGGGCGCGATTTCAAATACGAACTGCGTCTTGACGACGCGTCCTACTCCAGCACTCAGCCGCTGGCCGTCCACTACATTTCCCCGGCGCTGGGGCAGTCTCGCGAGATCATCATGGCCCAGTCCATGGGACGCGACGAGGTGCGTATCATCCTGGCCAATGACCCCAAGCTATACAGCGACCTTCGGTTGCACGTCCAAACCGAGAAGTACCTTCGGCTCAAGGGCGGCACCCAGCTGACGGAGACGCAGAATCACATCCTGGAAGCCAAACGCCGGCTGAACTCTGACCGTCACAACGAGTTGATCACACGAGTCAAAGACGCCATCTCAGGTTCCGAACTGGTCATCAACGGAGCTGACATCACTGTCGCCACCGCCGACCCAGAGAGCCGGGTCTTCGAGGCCGTCGGTCAGCTCATCAATCGCCTGTACACGCAACTCAGCCTGCTGGGTGGAGTCAGCTACAGCGAGCAGGACATCGCCGGTTTCCTCACCGAGGAGGCGGCCCTCTTCGACCGAGGCACTGACAAGCTTCAGCCTGCCGCCGATGAGGTGAACTCGTTTGTGGCCCAGCAACGCAAGCTCGGGGCAAACGTCACAGTCAAGCGAATCGTCGACAACTTCGAGGACAAGCCCTACGGCTGGCCGTTGCCCGCCATCCAGTGCGCGATCGCCCGTCTGTTCGCAACTGGCCAGATCACGCTGACCATCGACGGGCACCTGCTCAAGCGCACCGAGATCGCCGAAGCGCTCCGCAACGGGTCGAAGCACGCCAGCATCACCGTCTCCGAGCAGAAACAGTTCGACACCACCAAGGTGCAGCAGGTGCGCTCGTTTGCCCAAGGCTTCTTCGACTCGGGCGACTTCCCCGGCGACGCCCTTGACTTGGCCGCCAAGGTCAAGACGCTGCTGGCGGGCAAACGGCAAGAGCTTCAGACCACCCGCGACGCCTACGCGCAGCGGTACCCCTTCGTTGCCGTCCTAGACGAGCCGATTCGCCTGCTTTGCGATGTTGTCAACCACCCCGATGAGTGGTACCTGGACGAGTTCACGACGAACATCGACGACCTACTCGACACCAAGGAAGACGCCATCGACCCGTTGCTGGCCTTCCTCGCCGGTTCACAGAAGACCATTTTTGATGATGCGGCCAGCCTGGTCGCTGCTAACAAGGACAACTTGGCCTACCTGTCGCGCGCCGATGTCGACGCTGTGCAGTCGTTGCTCAGCGATCCCAAGACCTTCCGAGGTGCTGGCATCACGAAGTTGAAGGAGGCTGCCGGTAACCTCAAGGCCTGTGCCGACACCGTGGTCAGCCAAGAACGAGACCGTGCCGCTGCCGAGATCAATGACCGATGGGACGCCGTTCAGGGTGGCGGTGCATACCAGGGGGCCACTGACGACGCCAGGGCCACAGCCGCCCATACTGTTGAACGCGCGCGTCAGTCGGTTGCAGCGTCCATATCTGTGCCCGTCATTCGGCAGCTCGCGGACGAGTTTGAGGAGCGTGGCTTCAACTCGATCCTGGGAACCTTGGAGGCCTCGCGGGAACCGTCGGATACGTCAGAAGCGCCAGTGTCCGCCGCCCCCATTGTCTCAATCAAAGGGCTGCCCCAACCCAAGCCCCGAGTCCTTGAGACCGACGCTGATGCTGACGCCTACGTGGAGGAACTGCGAGCCATCCTGCGTAAGACCATCGCGGAGGGGAAGAGAGTCTCCTTATGATCGACACAAAGAAGCTGGAGGCGTTCGCCACCTCGTCCCGCACCGCGCTCATCGCCGAGGTGACCGCCAGGCTGAACGGCATCCTGGCCCCGGCGTCAACCGCCCGGATTGAGGCCCCGGCGGCGGTCAAGGCGCTGGAAGACGACATCCGCCGTCACGGCGGTGACGCCGCAGGCAAGCAGCACGTCGCCGAGCAGCAGGCCTACGTCTGGTTCAACCGCATCATCGCCTTCCGCTACATGGACGCCTGCGGCTACACCACCACCCCTGTCGTCTCGCCAGAAGGCGGAAGGTCTTCCGGGCAGCCAGCGGTACTCGCGGCGGCCAAGCGCGGCGAGTACGACCCCGATGTTTTTGGCAACAAAGGCACGGTCGAGCGCGTCACAGGTCTGCTGAACGGCAGCATTCCGTCGCGCAACCGCGACGGAGAAGCCTACGGCCTGATTCTGGGTGCCTATTGTGCATTCTGGAACCGGGCCATGCCGTTCATGTTTGCTCCTGAAGGCAACTACACAGGTCTGCTGATGCCAGCCAACTTGCTGGCCGAGGGGTCGGTTCTGAGCAGGGCCGTCACCACATTGACAGCCGACGATTGTCAAGACGTCGAGGTGATCGGCTGGCTGTACCAGTACTACATTTCTGCTCGCAAAGATGAGGTCTTCGCCGGGTTCGCCAAAGGCAAGAAGGCCGGACCCGACGAGATACCCGCCGCCACCCAGTTGTTCACGCCTGACTGGATTGTCCGCTACCTGGTACAGAACTCAGTCGGCAGACTATGGATGCTCAATCACCCCAAGTCGAAGCTAATCGATCAGATGGAGTACTACATCGCTCCAGTCGGCGAGCCTGGGGAGTTCCTGAAGATCGACAAGCCTGAAGACCTCACGGTGATGGACCCGGCCTGCGGCTCCGGCCACATGCTGACCTACGCCTTCGACCTGCTGTATGCCATCTACGAGGAAGAGGGCTACTCGCCGTCAGAGATCCCTGGTCTGATCCTGACCAACAACTTGTATGGCTGCGAGATCGACGAGCGCGCCGGGGCTTTGGCTGCTTTTGCCCTAACTATGAAAGCCAGGGCCAAGCAGCGCCGGTTCTTCACTGCTGACGTCAGCCCCAACATCTGCGTGTTGGAGAACATCCCAGGTACTGAGTTCGCCCACGCCGACCTGTTCGGCTCGTTGATCAAGCCAGGTGAAACAGACCTACTCACCAGGAGTGCTGCATCCACAGTCGCCGACAGTCCACAGGCCGCCCTAGGTTTCGCTGGTGATCTCTTCACCGAGTCTGAACGGAAACTTGCCCGTCAGGTCGGGTACCTGTCGCGGATGTACAGCGTTGTCGTCACAAACCCGCCCTACATGGGCGGCAAGAACATGGACGCGACGCTGGCGGAGTTCGCCA
>Ga0123354_10013150_pt1 | contig 12835 bp, 10 predicted proteins | sample TergutLab28metaG_2_FD_97872 | JGI IMG/M metagenome (GOLD analysis project Ga0123354, IMG submission 97872) | Labiotermes labralis P4 segment gut microbial communities from Petit-Saut dam, French Guiana - Lab288 P4 | ecosystem: Host-associated > Arthropoda: Insects > Digestive system > Gut ...
GAGCTCCCTGGTGATGGATCCCTTGTGATCCGAAACATGTTGGAGCAATTTTAAATATTTTAAATATTTTATAATAATTCTAATTGTATCTACGAATTATATATTTGTGCATCTGTTGGATAAGAAAGTGTTTTAATCATCAATGATGCACGGTACAAACATGAAGATCAGTTTATTACTTCTGACATTATATAAAAATATTAAGTTAGAAAAAGCCCATTTCACTTGAGAAAAGTGTACATAACATACAACTGGAATCTTCGTTGTAATTAACTTTTACATCTGTATTTATTATCCCGTGGATAGGTCCTCGTATCCAAATGACAGAAATGGGTATGAACACAGATCCCAGCTGGTCTTACTAAGATCAAATAGCGTGATCCCACTGGAAATCGGTTATTGGTCCCCAATTCATTGCCAGTCATTTCTTAGCCTGAAGTATGTTTGAAGTAATCCTAATGAAGGAAGCAGAACATCAAGGTCACAACTGAATCGTGTTAATTTTCAGCTGATTTAAAACAAAATAATACGTCTTCTCTGTGCATTTAGGTTTTATTGTAACGTACAAATAAGATAGTTATAGCAGACTAAATGCAGTTGTTAGCCGCGTTCGGAAAAATTGCGAAGAGCGACTATTAATTTCAAAATGTCTGTCTGTCCATCTGTCCGCATGGAACAACTCGGACGAATTTTCATGAAATTCGATAGTGAGTATTTTTCGAAAAGCTGTAAATAAAATTCCAGTTTCAATAAATCGGACAAGAATAATGGGTACTTCGCACGGAGACCAATATACTTTTTTGAACATATCTCGATTAATTCGTCTCATAATGAGAAATGTTTCAGACAAAAATTGTAGAGAAAATCAAAACACACATTTTCTGTTTAATAACTTTTTTTTAATAATATCGTGATGTCTATGAGATAAGGTGGATACATATTGTACAGCCGGTTAGGTCGCAGATGACAATATGGCGCATGCGCATTGCTTGCTGGTTAACTAAGGCTACAGGAACATTCACAATACGTAATATTTACTGAATTTCCACTGCAACAATGGTTGCAAGAACGCGCCTCAGTGTTAATTCACATATACTTTACCTGCTTGCCTTGTCGTTTCGGCACACGCTAAGTGATGGAACAGGGGCGAAAATATGGAAAGAGAGAACCTACTTAGTAAGATGATCCTGAGAATCTCTTATTTCTATCGGAAAACATGGTGTCCAGTTATACAGGATGTACACTTTATGGCGCTGCATAAGCCCGGCGCAAGAGCTGAAGTAGTTAGGGCCGGCTTTATTTTACAAGGACTTTCTCAGAGTCATGTTATTCAAACCTGGTGTTATGGATCTTTAAGATGTACATCTTTTATATAACACTGCCAAAAGACGTAAAATTAAAAAAAAAATGCATTTTTTAACTTCACGTTTCCTGTAAATTGGGGAAGAAACCTTTACTCAGTTTCAATGGTGGAACATCTCGGTCCGCCTCGCGAAAAAAAATTCAGGAACGACTTCTTGATGTCAATAAAAATACAAGGCATTTCACATGAGAGTTAGTTGTAACTTCTAAAGCTAATTTCTTGTTGTAATGATATTTAGGATAGCGATAAACGAAGCTGGTAGTAATTCCACCTGTTATTCGTGAAGTGTGATCTATAATATTGAAGTGGTCGCTAAGAGAAAGGCAGAATTACTCAAAATACACTAAGGATCTAAAAATTCATATTTTGAATAGAGAAGGGAAGGGAAGTATACACGAAAACTGCACAACAAGATTTCCCTTTAATTTTTCCCATGTTAGTTGTCATTTAAGGAAAGGCTCATATATTATTCTCTTCGATAACAATTGTTAATTTCGATTTAAAAAAATTTAATTCTTCTGGGATGTTACAGTACGTCTCTGGATAAAGAGTCTTCGACGTTTCGAACGATGATACGTCGTTCGACTGCAGGGTTAACTCTCGAAAATTCCTGGTATATCCTTTGGAACTTGTCGACATGTGTCCGGAAAAATGTCCTTCGCTGATTTCAAACAAGCAGAAATGTTAAAAGTAAAGTTGTTCCCGTGAAAGTCATGATGGTCATGGGGGAGTAGAGTTTTGTGCCACTCATTCTTTACCTCGGCCCTAAATTTGGGTTAGTGGTCACCTTCACGCATCGACCACTTCACCCTAGGGGAAGAGAAATCCTGTAAGCTATTGTACAGTAGGGTGGATTGGTTCCCTTGTCGGTCTGAAAACTTTGACGAAGAGAAAATACCTTATTGCTTTCAGAAATCGAACCAAAATTTCTCACACGTGTAGTACAGTAGGGTGGGTTGGTCCCCTTGTCGGTCTGGAAGCTTTGACGGAGAGAAAATACCTTGTTCCTTTCAGAAATCGAAACAAAATTTCTCACACCTGTAGCTCGTAGCTAACTCCGCCATAACCGGTCCCAAGCCCGGTTGAGAAAGGAGGAGGGTTAGTGGATGACTAGGGCCCTGTGGGAGCACTTATGCCGAGTAAGTGTCTCTGGAAATGGCAGGAAATGCCCAAGTTGACAACTATTCAGCATGGCCATCAAAACCTACCCATCAGTAGGATGGGGTGGGGGGGTGGGGGGGGGGGGGGGAATTGAAGGGGGGTATCCGGCACCTTAAAACCGGATCCCTCGGCTAAGACAGGGTACCCCTGACAGAAGAGTCCCTGGCCCTCCAGGTTGGGGGTTGGGCGCAAGGCAGCCACCTAGACCCGGAAAAAATCTAGTTGCTAAAAAGTCTCAATCAAGGAAGGCCGGATGGATAAATGGACAAAAACCAAAGCGAGTCAAGCGGAATACGAAATTATGGATAAATATTGACACGTGGAATGTCATGACTATGCTCAAACCAGGTAAAATGAATGAAATAGCTGATCAAATGCTTAGTACTCAAATGCAGATCATTGCATTTCAAGAAATAAGGCGGAAAAGGCATGGACAAATAAAGAAAAATAAGTATTCTCTATATTATAGCTGTTCCCAACAAAGGATGGGACAACTTGGAACTGGATTTATGGCGAGAAAAGAAGTTGAAAAGAATATTATGTCCTTTACTCCAATAAGTGAAAGAATATGTATACTCAGACTAAAAGGAAAATTTTATAACACAACACTAATCAATGTTCACGCTCCGACCGAAGAGAAGATGGAAGAAGAAAAGGATAAATATTATGATGATCTACAAAAAGTATATGATAGATTACTGAAACATGATAGTGTAATGATTTTAGGTAATGTAAACGCTAAAACAGGCTAAGAGAGAGCCTATGAAAGGGTAACAGGAAAGTATACACTACACGACGTAGCAAATCAAAATGGAGGAATGGTATGTAAATTTGCAATTGAGAAAAAATGGCATTAATGATTACTCAGTTCCAACACAAAACAATTCATAAGGGGACATTGATCTCGCCTGACTTAACTACAGTAAATCAAATTGATCATATATTTATAAACACAAAAAAAAACTGTACAGGATGTATGAACCCTGAGAGGTCCCAGCTGTGATTCTAACCATTTTCTTGACAAAACTATAATAAAACAACGGCTCATAATAACGCATAGAAGAAACACAGAGAAATGGAAAAAGTGGAATTTGGAGAACAATAGAAACCCAGTAAAACTAGCAATATACACAGACGATATATGAAAAGATCCTCCAAAAAATGGAACAAAAATAAGTAAATCATGAATGGGAAAACATAAAAATACCATAATAGAATCGGCCGAAGAAATTATTAAAACACGAGAAAGGAATATCCGCAACGAGTGGTGGCATGAAGAATGCAAAGATGCTCTCTCAAAGGAAAAAGTTGCTAGAAAGAAATGTTTACAAAAAAGAACCAGAGCAAACCAAGAACAATACACACAACGAGACATGTAACGAGAAAAAGAAGCAATGGTTAAATAACAGGATAAAACAAATAGAAGAAGCACATAAACAAAATGAAACGAGAAAGTTTTTTAAAGACATACGAACATTCCCCCCATATTTATCTGTAAAGATGAAAATGGCACATTAAAAAAAGATAAGCAAGAAGTTCTGGATAGATGGAAACAATATTTTGCAGATCTTATGAAAATGGATAAGAAGATCGCCGATCAAATTCAAGAAGAAAGCTTTAAAGGGAATGAAACGGAGATGGAACAGCGAACTTATAAAGAATTAAGTGGCATCGTAATAAAATTAAGAGAGAATAAAGCCCCAGTTAAGAAAATATACCTGCGGAACTAATCAAGTATGGAGGATATGTACTAAAACACAGAATGTATAAATTAGTATTGCTAATCTGGAATAAAGAGCAACTACCTATAGATTGGATGCAAGGGATAATCTGTCCAATATACAAAAAAGGTAACCGAGCAATATGTTGCAGCTATAGACCGATCACGTTACTTAACATTGCATACTAGATATTTACAGTTCTCCTGAACACCAGATTGTCCAAAATTATGGAATCTAAAGTGAGTGAAGCTCAGGCGGGATTTAGACCGAATAGATCAACTTTAGACAATATATTCATTATACGCCAAACATTTGAAAAACGCCATGAATATACTATAGATCTCCATAATATATTTGTCGATTACCTACAAGTTTCCAATCTATCAACAGAAATAAAGTAATAGCCTAAATGAATATAATATCCCATCCAAATTAATAAAATTAATAGTATTAACACTTTTGGGAACAAGCGCAATAGTAAAAATTAACAACGAATTCACTGGAAATTTTGAGATCTAAACAGGGGTAAAACAGGGAGACCCCTTATCAGCTACACTTTTTAGTATTGCCGTGGACTCTACATTACAGAAAATGGAATTGAGAGGAAATATCTGCACCAGACTAAGGAAATGCACAGCTTAGGCAGATGATATTTTAATAACTGCTAGAACAACACAAGCAAAGATAGACACATTTATAAAATTAAAAAAAGAATCCCTAAAATATGGCCTAACTGTAAATGCACACAAAAAATCTGAAATGTTCCAGGAGACAAGACCCATAAATATTGAAAACAAAGAAATTGAACAAGTTAAATCATTTAAATATCTTGGATCAACTGTAAACACAGACAATTCAATAGAAGAGGAAATAAGAGAAAGAATTGCCCTATGAAATAAAGCTTTCTTTGCAAATAAAAAGATATTTCAAAGCAAGCTCATATCTAAAACGGCAAAACTGAAATTATACTTCTCAGTAATTAGATCAGTAGTCACACATGCATGCGAAATATGGATATTAAAAGAAACAATAATCAATAGGCTAATGATTTTCGAAATGAAAATTTTTAGGAAAATATTTGGCCTAACCTATGGAAATGGATCCTGGCGAATAAAAACCAATCAGGAATTGGATAAACTTATAAAACATAAGAACATAATAAACTTCGCCAGAGCGCAAAAAATTAGGATGGTATGGTCATATCGAAAGATTGCAAGAAACAAGAATAGTCAAAGCAATACACGCCTGGAAACCCTTTTCAAAGAGGCCAACGGGAAGACCAAAGATACGCTGGGAGGATGATGTTAAAAAGATATACAGAGACTAATGGTGAGGTAAATATCAGTCATGAGACCACAACAATGGTAGTATGGATTTATGATGGTGTTTAATAGCAAAAAATAACTACATGTTTCGGCCAACAGCGGCCATCTTCAGGTTATTACAATTTTGCTCAAAGAGTATCATATATATGCCAGCTTTGCGAGATGATGTTGAGATCTCATCATCGTTATGCGTTAAAATCGATTTATTTAGTGGGAAGTCTAATGGTGAATGACTGGTAGGATGTACGTTTATGGGTAGGTATTGGGGCGGGGGGTTGTTTGGGGGCCGTGATAATAGGTTGTGTGTCTATTGTATTCAATTGATTGGGTTGGGGGTGCGTGGTTAGTGGGTTAGTGTGTTTGACGTCTTCTGGGTTCTCTCCGGGGTTGAGAAAGACACAACGGGGATGACACACCTCAGAGATATACAGAGGTTAAAAGTGCCAAATTGGAAGACCCTTGTCCAGGATAGAAGAAGATGGAAGGAAGTGGTTGAAAAGGCCAAAACTCTGCACTAAAAGTTGTAGAGCTGTACTAAGAAGACGTAGCTCGTAGCTTAGCCCCTATAACAGCTTCGCTATTCCGGCTCCTCACAGAAATTTAGAATTACAAATTTTTTAAATATTTGTTGACAAAAGAAGTATAAAATCGCTATATGTATTTCCTTATTTTATGCACAATTTACCTCATTTTAACACGTGTTGTTAAGCTGCCCAGCTTTATTTGGCTCTATCAGAACATTTTGTATTTTGCTGAATAATCAGTACTTCTTTCTTTCTTTAGTTATCCCGGATATGCTAATCAAATTGCTTCTTGAACTTATTATACGTTTTAGTCTATGAATCACTACATATCTCTCTATCAAAAATTGCCTATTCTTTGACGCTCTCCAATTTTTCTAATGTCTTTGTCTCCCTATTTCAGAAAATGAAGGACAACCTTAAAATGATTGATGTTCATTGTATTCATATTCATAATTCTGTGAAGTAGAATTCTGTTTATTTTAAACTTGTCCTGACTGTACCTTTAGTAACCCTTAAGGGGCAGGCGCAAGAATGCAATCGGGTGTACGCTGACAGCGGTAGGGAAATTCCACTTAATTATTACTAACGTAATCAAATAAATATTTCGCATTTATATGGTTTTTAATTACTAAAACAATTAAAACTAAAAAACAACATGGCCGCAATGTGTAGAAACATACCACGCTCCATTATAATGGCATTACACTTCTATTTATTGTATATAACACGAATGAATGTGCCGGTATGGTGACTGACCTGCAAGTTAGAAAATCACAATCTAAGGGAAATGCATTAGGAGGATCAAATGTGGAAATTTTAGCGTACAAATACAAGAAGCGGAAATGAAAAAAGTAGAAACTTAACACGAATTGCATTAGGCCAAACCAGTTGCAACAAAAGTCGAAATGGTAAACACCCGGTCGCAAAGGGCGCCTGTCATAAAACGCATATGTTTATATATATATATATACATATGACAATATTTCTAAAATAGTTTGCGCCACAGTATCTTATCAGAAGGGCTACTATCTCTACTTTGAATTTGGGATAGTCATGTGCAGGACGCAGAAGACCTGAAATAAACAACATTTAAAAAGTGACTTGTTATATTAGAACGTGTTATTTAATTTGGTGGTTCTAAATCAGTGTACCAGTTCATAGAAGAAATTACACAATCCATTTGATTTTAAAAGAAGTTACCAGCTGGCAGCATCGTCGGTGCATTATACAACAAGCTGTAAACACAGTCTAGTGCTCCTGAAGATGGGCGAAAATATTGCCCGAAACCTGTTGAGCTGATTGAGGTTATTAATAAACTGTCATTGTTGCATCTAGTTGGTTGTTTATATTATTAAAAATTGCGTCCGTTTATTTGATGAGTACACTTAAGTTTACTTGAACTTTAATTACCTTTACTATTAAAAAATGTAATTATAAACGAAAATGAAGCATTTCTTTGCTTCACATGCACAAATGTATGTCTCACAAACATAGGTTTCGAAACGCCAATTTGCTAACTTAAATTTTACTTTAACAAACGTCTTTGATGTCCTTAATAAGCATCATTATTACACTGTGGCGCCATCCTCTATATTTCCTTTCATTTCCATGTTTTCACGCTTTAGATGTTAAAGAATTCAAACGGAATAAATTTAGATGACGTTTTAGGGAACAGAACTTATATTAATTGCAAGTTTGTAACCATATAATCACGTGAATTATCATCATTGTTGTTTGAGTCAAACCAGATGAAATTTGATTAGAAACTGTGAGAAGTCAAACGGGAGGAACGAGTGGTTTTATCTAAATATTCACTAAATAATGTCTGTTTTATGCGAAAAATATTTTGGCAATTATCGAAGAAGCTTCGCACCTAGATACATATTAATGAGAACGTTACTCGTAATAATTAGAGTTAAAAGGGAAATTCGTTCGAAATATTGCCCTACATGAAGGAAGAAAAAGAATGGAAAACACAACACTCATAAGAGTCAAACATCCATGCCCCGCGGGGATCCGAAGACTAGGGTATTTACATGAAGTTAAAGCGGCCACGTCTTGAAACTGAACACTTCAGTACATCTGGTGCTGAGGTTAAGAATGAGGGTAGCAGTACCTTCGCTCCTCTGTGTGTCTTCGTGATGTAAGAGCAATAAATGCACTTCCCATTATAACATATGCCCCTTAAATCCCCATATCAAGTAATGGCAGTCACTGCTTGTTGACCTCTTTAGGCATGATCGCAAAACTGCGAAAAACGACTGTTAGCTTCGTCATGTCTGTCTGTCCGTCTCTCCGTCTGCATGGAACAACTCGGCTTCCACAGAATGGATTTTCACTAAATTTGATATTTTAAGAAAAAAATTGAATGTTCATTAAAATGTGGCAAGAATAAAAAGTATTTTACATAAAGACCAGTATATATCTTTGATCATTTCTCGCTCAACTCTTTTTCGAATTATTCGTAGAATGTGAAATATTTTAGACAAATTTGTAGAGAAACTCAAATCACATATTTCATATTCAATAACGTTTTGTCGAAAATCTCGCTGCTTATGAGATAATGTGGGGAAAAAAATGGCATATACAAACAGACCACAGACGGAATATGGCGCATTCGCATTACATGCTGAATTCCTAAGGCTACAAACACACAAGCGAGATATGTAATTCTTTTTGCTTTTCCACTACAATAATTGCTGCACAAACGCGCCTCAATGTTACGTTGTAAGTGCATGGCCTGTCTTTTTACTTTTTTCGGTGTTAAAAATTTTAGAACGAACTGAATAAAAACTGTAATTACTACAGTTTCGCTAGGTACTGGAAAAAAGTTTTCCTATAATTCTTATCTCGTTTATTTACTACAAAATATTGGTAATTTTGTAACATCCATTTGTGTTTTTATTAGTAGTTCAAAGGAAGATTGAAAGAGGGAAATTAATATATTTATAATTTCTGTAAATTAGTAACCAACGTAATATATGACCTCCATCCATATGCACCACCTTGTGATGTTTTCGTGACATATCAAAAAAGGAACTAATTTATTAATTTTTATCTTTTCTAAGAAAGTTAATTAGCTTTGGATATTGGTACACTGAATTCTTTATATTTATGTCTTCCTTTAAAACCGTAAATTGTGTGTAAATTATTATTAAACTTTTCACAGATATGAAGAAGCAAACATTAGTGAAAGAAACATATTTTCTAAAAGTATAAAAAATAATACATCTTTTTATATCTTCTAGCTTTTTCCTCGAATACTTAAATGCAAAGACTTCAAAACTGAAAAGAAATAAATGAACATCACATAGAAGGGGTTTGTTAAGCATTTACTTTACGTTCATTTTCCTTTAAAATTGACATGCATTGTATTATGGCATTTAAGGGTTCTGACAAAGAGTCCAAGTCTACAGTTGGGTGTCTTTGAACGCCCCTATGTCATTATAACGTTAACAACATAAGAAAGATGGCGTCGTCATAGTTGTTTACAAGAGCGTCTATAGGAGTAACTAAATACGTACATGAGCTGAGAAACTACACAACTCTCTCGTAACAGATCAAAAAGTATGTCCCCACTTGACACTTATAAATAATTTTAAAATTCTATAGATTTTAAGAATTCGAGAAAAGGGATGACAGTGATAATACTTATGAAAGTCTGATTAGGAATCAACCAGCTGGCCTATCGTTTATTTTAATTCAGTATTCAAACGTGTGTGCTTGTTTTACGGAAACATTTTAATACCTGCGTTTCCTAACGCTAACGCAAGTAGGAAAACACAATCAGACATAACTCTGAACTGTGCTATCCCCATTGTGTTGTATAAACTAGCAAGAAGGTATGAAGTCAATAACAAAGGCCTTGATGTAGAGATCTCCTCATCAAAGAAGCCACCACACAATTAAAGAAATAATCTTAAGTGTGTCGAACGACAAAGACCTTATGATGGTCACTACCGGCCGAAACATGTAGTCTTTTGACCTACAATATAACATCTAAATAACAATAGTTGTGTTATTGACTTCATTCCCCCTTGCTACTCTCAGACATTCTTTAAATATATTTAGGAAACAAGGAAATTGACTACATTTTAAAACATGCTAGATAATCTCTGTTTCATTTTCCACAAAATAACTTTTACGTCATAATTTCATCTTTTCATGTTCAAATAAAAGTCACGTTTATACCACGCTCCATAATGTAAACAGTCGTCCGGTGGGATAAAGGCTAAAGGAAATACAATTTTTCAATTTTGTTTTACAAGTTTTTCTAATTTGGGTCCTTGGATGTGTGAGAAAAAATTAAAAATCTGTTAATGCTCTTGATCCGTATATTTGAATCTAAGACAGAAGATATAACAGCAGAATGGATGAAAATTAGGTGAAAAAGTTTCATACTGGATTTTAAAAATACGTCGCCTGTAACATACACGTATGTCCCATTTCCTGATTCTAATAAGATTCTCTTATCTACACCTGAAGTTGTATCATGTTCATAGCCTGGAAGCATTCTAACCATTAAATTCTCTTCAGTAATTTACGTTACTAAGGGACACTGTAAATATATTCAATTCTAAACGCTTCGTACAATGGCCTGTTGCACTTAGGATTACAACATTTATAAGTTATGGCCATTGTCTCACACTTAAGACTTACTACTTTTCGGAAAATGGCTTTCTTCCTATTCTTAAGTAAAAAGGTGTAGAAGAGCACACTAGCTTAAAACCGACAGGGAGATCTATGATTACAGGTTTTCCGAAATTATCTATCTTATCGCGATAATTAATAATACATTTGGGAACTAGGGTTACATGTCTCCTACTGAGCTGCTTTTTCCGTTATTGGACATGTCATATAATTACTTCTCTACATCCCCTCCCCCCACACACACATACATATGATCAAGTTTTTTTTCAGTGGAAAGTAATAGCAATTGAATGAGTGAACAAGTAAGTAGTTGGTATGTAAGTAGGTATGTAAATATATAACTAACTACCTACCTAACTAACTAGCTAACTAACTTACTTACTTAATTACTAAATGGACAAAGTTCCACTTAAAATTTTATAGTTACTCGGTCACGCACGAAGGGACATGTGTTTTGTGGAATCTGAGGTTCTGTTCCGAGTTCACAAGAACATGCCACTTGTTCGCAGCCTGAGTCAGGTCAGTCCAGTTCACACCATAACATCCTATTTCTTCAATGTCCATTTTGATCCTCTCCATCTACGCCTAGGTCTTAAAGTGTTCTTTCTACTTAAGGTTTCCGACCAGAAACCTGTATGAAACTACTCATTATGCAGTTTCCGCCTCCCCTGCTACTTCATCCTCCTTAGGCCCAAATACCTTCGCCACGCCGTATTCTCCAACACCCTCCAGAAGGTAATTAGCAGCGCACAATACCAATATTGGGAATACGCTGAAGACCTAAAACAAAGATAAAACAAGTCATGTAATAAGTAACTCAATTATCTAACTTATTTTTTACTCCAGTCCATAATTTGTGTAGTAATTTGCATTGCGTATTGCCTCTTACTTGACGCTGAAGAAACCTGATTCTAGTGCATATTCAGATTATATATAAAATAATAGGACAAAGCTTATGATTGAGTTTCCTACAACAAAACAACGAAAAAACTTCATATTAATATAGCTTATACCCGCAAACACTTTTCAGGTTACAGCCCCCACGTTCGCCCAATCTCAGATGTTTAGATTTTTATCTGTTGAATTCACCTTTAATTAAAACAAATAGACATGTCACCAAATTACTTTCGGTGTCTGTCAAGTTATCCCCAGCATTTTTGAAAATCGCTAATACCCATTACGCGAGAATTATTTATGATAAAGATCTAAAGAATCACTAGTCACCACCAACACACTTTTATGGAAATGTTTATTAAGCAACGACTTGTTCCGGCCCCTAGCTTAGGCATTCATTAGGCCATAAAAATACATCATTCCATTTTGACATTCAGAGGACCGTGCATCTTGATACATTCTTATAATAAAACCAACGAGATGCAATAAATTCTGAAATTTATTTTTAGAATAGAAATCTACATGTTTCGGACAGGCTTTCTGTTCATCATCACGAGTCTAGTACTGTATACACAGCGGGATCAGGATCGGCGATCCTGATCCCGCTAGCAAGCAGTCAGGATAACCTCTATGACATATACCTATTGCTGTGTATACAGTACTAGACTCCTGATGATGGACAGAAAGCCTGTCCGAAACATGTAGAGTTCTATTCCAAAAATAAATTTCAGAAATTAAAGAATCTCGTTGGTTTTATTATAAGAATCATTCTAATATTATGGCCTGATAATGGCCCAGGCTAGTGCCGAAAATAGTCGCCATCCAATAAACCTGTTTATGAAAGTGTGTTGGTTGTGACTGGAGATTTTTTAGATCTTTGTGATTGATACACCAATGTGGATGTTCCATATAAAATAATTATTCGTTAATAAAGACCTACAATAAAAATGACTATGCCAGCATCACCATCGGAAAATTTGATTAAAACCATTTAGTCGTTTAAAGTATTAAACCAACTAGCGTAACGGCTAAAAATTCCAAATTCTACACACACACACATACACACACACACACCACACACACACCACACACACACACACACACCACACACACACACACACACCACACACACACACACCACACACACACACACACACCACACACACACACACCACACACACACACACCACACACACA
>Ga0123354_10013151_pt1 | contig 12834 bp, 8 predicted proteins | sample TergutLab28metaG_2_FD_97872 | JGI IMG/M metagenome (GOLD analysis project Ga0123354, IMG submission 97872) | Labiotermes labralis P4 segment gut microbial communities from Petit-Saut dam, French Guiana - Lab288 P4 | ecosystem: Host-associated > Arthropoda: Insects > Digestive system > Gut ...
AACAGAACACTACGATCACCACACACAACAGAACACTACGATCACCACACACAACAGAACACTACGATCACCACACACAACAGAACACTACGATCACCACACACAAAGGATCACAACTATTAAAATTAATACAAACACGCTATCAATTACAATCGAGCTACAAAGAACTTCACATCGAACACACACACCACTAGGAACCAAAATTTTACATTAACACTATCCTTTCCATTCCTACAGAAAGAGACGACCAATGTGGTAATCAACATTATAGTCGTGAGCGGTCGTGGTAGTGGCCGAAACATGCTGAGCCTATAAGAAGTACAATAAAATAATAAGTAGCATCTAGTTGGTTCTTATTCTTCGGTTATCACAATGATGCACGGTCCAACACACATCACAATGGAACCTCCTCAACATACACAGACATACAATCAAGGTTACGACTATTACAGCTACATTAAGCACATCAGTAGTAGTAAACCAACATCACGTTTGCACAACTCAGAAACAAACTGGAATATATACACATAAATAATACAATAAATGTAAATCTATCAATAAAACTTAAAGAACACGAAGATATTGAACTGGAAACTAACAACACACTCAATTTACTGCAGCGTGCTGCCAAAGAAGCTACCGCAAGTAGCCATCCCTAACGAACAAGAAGTAAAATAGGTAGGTTTCACCCTTTTTATAGGTCACGAAGGCCCTTAGGGTGAGTACAGCTATAGCTCTACTCTTTCTAGGATCTCGGCACTAGCTGGGGTGGGGGGTCAGGCCCACTCCCCGGCCGCCTCTACCCCCAGGAAAGACCCGGTACCCATTTTACAGGAGGCTGGGTGGGCCCCAGGGCCTGTCTGGAGAGGTGCGGAATATCTCGCCCTCACCGGGATTCGATCCACGGACCGTCCAGCCAGTACCGAATCGCTACACCGACTGAGCTATCCCGGCCCCTAAACAAATAACATACCCTAAGAAATTAAGAGACTAGTAGCCGAAAAGAGAAGAGCCAGTTTAATCTGGCAAAAGAACTCACACACCAGACGACAGAAGATTATATAACCGAACAAGTAACAAATTTAAATCCAGGTTCCAAGAAATGCAGAACGAATCCGTTGAAAAATACGTTTCTAGTCTTAAAAGGGAAGATAACTCTATTTGGAAACCTATAAAAAAACAGGAGAAAACCCAAAATAACGTCACCCCCAATACGCAAATGTTCAAAACCTCCGGGACCATGCGCAAATGGCGACAAAGAAAAAAAGCTGAATTATTTGCAGAATATCTATCCGAAGTTCTCTCCCCACATAATATTGATCAAGACCAGGAAGAGGAACAAGACCTAGCTGCAGCCATTCAATCGCAAGAACGCCTTACAGAATTTACGTTAAAAGAAATAAAAGATGAAATTAAAATGTTAAACCAAAAAAAAAAAAAAGAGACACCAGCTGTCGACCTTATTACTGCCAGAATGCTAAAGGAACTACCAACAGAAGGACTTGTAAATATAATGCATATTTCTGAAGTGTGTCATCCCCGTTGTGTGTTTAAACTACATGGTGAGGTAGATTCAGTCAAAAACACAACTATAAATATGTGGCTGAGTGATGGTGTTTATTAGCAATGGAAAAACTACATGATTCGGCCTATGGCGGCCATCTTCAGGTTTTGACAACTTTCTTGCTAAAAGAGTTTAATATAATTTGCCTAAACCGCGTGGTGATGTTGAGATCTGTTCATCATTTTACTTGCTTTTGTTAAGCTAAATTTTGTGGGATGTCTGTTGGGTCAATGAGTTTGTAGGTAGTTGGGTGTGGATCCGGAAACAACCCAACCAGAAAGATCCACACCCAGCTACCTACAAATTCATTGACCCAACAGACATCCCACCAAATTTAGCTTAACAAAAGCAAGTAAAATGATGATGAGATCTCAACATCACCACGCGGTTTAGGCACATTATATAAAACTCTTTTAGCAAGAAAGCTGTCAAAACCTGAAGATGGGCGCTATAGGCCGAAACATGTAGTTTTTCCATTGCTAATAAACACTATCATTTAGCCATATATTTATAGTTGTTTTTTTTGACTGAATTTACTTCACCATATAATGTATATATATTCAACGCCATACTACGACTCGAATGCTGGCCTAAATCATTAATGATTGCACGAATAATAATGATACCCAAACTTGGGAAAAATCCAATGGACGTTTCGTCCTACTGACCAATCACCTTAGTACAGGCAATTTCAAATGTACCAGAAAAAACTTACACTAAAAAAAATCAATAAAATCTTGAACCCGCAAAACTAGATCGCAGACCATCAATTTGGATTGCGACAGGCTCACTACACAATATAATAACGCCACCACATAACGGATGTCATCAATAAAGCCATGGAAAACCAACAGTAGAGCACAGCCGCATTTTGAAACTTAAGCCAGGCATTCCATAAAGTACGGCACTATTCGAAATCAAAAGAATTTCACCTTCACGCTATTTCAACCTGCTGAAATCATACTTAAGTGATCGCCAATTTGAAACAAAATTCAAAGGAGAAACTCCAAGCCACTTCCACATCCATCCCGGTGTACCATAAAGGAGGATTCTTGGTCCTCTACTCTATGTACTATACACATCTGACTTACCAACAACCAAGGAAACTACATTAGGCACATTCGCCTACGACACAGCGATGTTTGCAACTCATGAAACCTTACGACAATTCTAAAATAAGCCATCCCCGTTGTGTGTATATAAACAATAGGTGTGGGTATCAGTCAATAACACAACAATATCTAAAAAGATGTTTAATAAAGGGTGATAGTAACTACATGTTTCGGCCTAATGTGGCCATCATCATGTTTTCATCCGAAAGTATGGTGGTAGTGCTTTACAGGATTGGTATAGATATGTCACGATGGTGAGATCTCAGCATCTGTGATGTTTGTTATATGCTATTTTTAAGGGGCACGGAGGGGGGTGGGGGGTATCTGTGATGTGCGCTATCCTGGGGTGTGCAGCTCAAGTATGTCTGCTCGCTGCTGTCCTAAGGGGGTCCCCTGCTACTGTTTGTCCATATCCGATGTCTACTGCTGGTGGGCTTTTGTTATGGGTTCTGTGGAGAGGAGAAAAACCAAAGAATAAGAGCTGATGCAAGTTAGTGTGTGTGGGTAGGTGACTTGTGTGACGAAGTGTAATAAGTGGTAATTGAAGGTATGTACTTACGTGTGTGCTGTCTATCCTTTGTACAAAGGATAGACTGATCCCACACCTATTGAGTATAGTGACTAGCCTGTAGGCTAGACGTCTGAGTAAGATGGTTGAATTCCCAGCAGGGACAAGGATTTTTCTCTTCTTCAGAGTGTCCAGACTGGCTGTATAGTCCATCCAGCCTTCTGTGCAGTTTGTAGTGAGGTCATTTTCCCCAAAGCAGTTGGTGTGACACTGGCCACTTGCCTCTGTCTAGTGCTGAGGTTGAGAATGGGTGGAGCTGTACCCTCAATTCCCCATCTGCCTTCATGGCATTGACAGGGGCCTGTTCAATGTGAATTATGTTGGTAATATCTAATTTCCAGCAAGTTACATAAAAGAAGACATGCACTGGTATCATTTTCATACAGTACTATTGCTATTTTCACAACTTACTTATCAGCTGTGATTGGTTACCTCCACCATGTTTGGTAACTTCTTAAAATATACGGATGGCTAAATAGTAAAGTTGCTCCTACTTTATATGTTTAAAAATGGTACAAACACAGTGAATAAGATATTCCTATATTAGAAGATGAAATACAGCTTGTGTGCAGGCGCGGGTGTTGTGTGTGTGTGTGTGCATGCTGCTTGCATGCGTGTGTGTTTTGGGCATGGTCGCTTTTTTATGTTAAGATATATTCATAAATATAAATAATGTGGTATGCTGTAAGATTTTCTACATTTATTTCACCTGTTTCAGTAGTTTGACGTTTGCCTAAGTACTGGTAAATTTTAGATTCAGTGTTCAATTTTATATTTTTTTACAAAAGCTGTAAAGAATTGAAAACTCTATATTATGTCCCATTATAAAATCAGTATGTAAAGATTTGCAGTATGTTGTTGAGCTTGGTAATATGAAATAATAAATATTTAACTGTATTTTGTGTTGAAACTTATTAAATACCAGTATTGCAATATTCAGATTTGAGATGAATTAGTAATTTAAATCTTTCTTTTTAATATGGATGTCATAATGAACAAGAACTTCTAATATGAAATCAGCACATTTTTTGGCCGAAGCTGAAGGGCAGTACCATGCAGTCTTCATGGATGATTAGTCATGTCAATGTGAAAGGGATTTAGGATATTTTGGAGAATGTCTATTCCTCCATTTTCTGTTATTCAGCAGTGGCTGAACTCTACATATAGAATTTTTAGTGTTTTTGTAAGGCTGTATTTTTGAATGGACAGATTATTGTAAAGGAGCGTGATTACTAATTTGAAAGCCAATTCCACTTTAATGGTGGGAAAAACAGAACCTGATAAATATCACCATATCTGATACTGTTGGTTGCCATGTATAAATGTAGGCTTTCATATGTAAGAAAAATTATGTCCCTATAGCACTGGTCTGAAAATCAACAAATGGTTACTTGGTATATACTAGTGTGCATTATGACAGCAATATGACCTATGCAACTACCTGAATTCACATCTCCATGAAGATCTTAAGTCATGAACATACATATCCACAAAAAATATATTAATATAATTGCTATTTCGAGTGAATTTGTTATAGGTATTTTAATCAGCTGTCTTCAGGCTGACACTTCCTATATAATGTAGATCAATAGGTAATGTGTAGTGCCAATATTGTAAATTAGGGATAGCACAGTTTTATAGATTTGATTCTATTGCTTTGAATATTTAAGTGTGTATAAAATATGAAATCTCTAATATTATTCAAGTTACTTTTAGTGTATGTAAATCTGTGATGTTAGTAATGTATACCATCTTTTAATTTGTTACTGAGAACTGGGGTAGTGTAATCAGTATAGTGACTAGGTTATAGGTTGGGTGATTTGGGGTTCAATTCCAGGCAGAGGCAAGAGATTTTTCCCTTCTTCAAAATGTCCAGACCAGCTCTGGGGTCCACCCAACCTCCTATTCAATAGGTGTGGGGACCTGTTTGTACAGATGTAAGTGGCTGGGGCTTAAGGTGTATGACACACCTCTATCTAGTGCCAAGCTTAAGTGGAGCCATACCACAGCATTCCTATGCCTGCATGGTGCATGCAGGAACAACCATACATTTTTATAAAATACATAATTTTTTTAAATTTTACAGTGACATTTATATTTATATTCCTTTAATATCCTTTGTGGAAGCTTACAGCTGCATACCATGTATTGTTGTAGTATGAGTGATGTAGATGCTGCTTCGTTAGCTGTAATTTTATACCTGTAATATAGTTCTATTTTAGATCTTATTAAGCAAGGTACTTTTAAGTTAAATTATAACCTATGCATATACCATTAAGCATTATTATTATTATTACCTATTGGTATTATAATGACTGATCTGTGAATACTTGGGATCACCAGTTCATAGTACAGGCACTGCATGTTATGTTCTGATTTACATTATACTGTATAGAATGCATTAGCTTGAAGTGGCTTTTGTAACTGAAAGGTGTAGCTAATTAGAATGCCAATAATAAATTGCTACATTGTGCCAAGTGTATTAATTTGTTTGTGGATGTCTGTGTGCTCGCACATGCACACCTGCCCCACGCACACATACATTCAGTACAAATAATGGGATGCATTATGTACAAATATTGTAAGACATATTTGAGAGAACTCTATTTGTATACTGTATGAATCTCTTAATTCAAAATATGTTCAACAACATTCATTGTGGTGTGTCAGTAAGCACCTGTGTAATAGCCCTACTAGGAAATAAACAGGAATATAAGACTTTGAACTCCTCTGGGAAATGTGTTATCTTTACAATTCATAGGATGCTTAGGTAAGTTTTAGCCTGACGATTTAGGTCTTTTGTGATATGGTGCATCACCTCGTAAATAATTATGAACATTTCAAAGGTTTCTAATACCCTCATCTTCAGGGTCAGTGAATAGCTTGACTCTGCAGGTTTTGTGATTCTTCAAAATGTTGGTTAACCTTTTTCAGAATGGTTTTACATTCCCAACTTGGCACTGCGACTAAGCACACAACACAGGAGAGATGCTGCTAATTAGGTAAAAATCTAGACCATCCTCAGTAAGGAATTTGAATGGATTCGTATATGTGTATGTGGTTTTCTTTGCAACAGCATTTTAGTAGAACTTTTATATGATCACATTTTATTGCTGCACCTTAAATTTAAAATCATTAAAGGTAATGTGAAAAGAAAATGTCACTATCAGAAAGTATGTGATGTTTTGTGTAAGTAGAGTTCTTTGCTGTACACTTTATATAACATAAAGTGTACAGCAAAGAACTGATGGAAGTGGCATGCGGTGGGATCAGTTATATCAACTGTAAATCCATCTACACTAGAACAGTGGTTCTCAACGTAGTCTGTGTGACCCTCTAGGAAACCACAATAAGTTTCTAAGGGGTCATAGTAGAATGACAGAAAATTATGGTACCACAGGAACATTTGAGTGGACCACTGAAACTTCAAATTAAAGTTGAAACAAAGGTTCCCATCTCCCCTTAATCCCCTGCAATTATTTTATTCCTATCGCTGCTTCTTATTTGATAGAATCCGTTTTCAGTTCAGCATCTCATTTGCTGGTTGAACTTATTTTAAATTCATTGAATGCACTATTGGACTATAACATGCCTAACCACTCTGTGTGCTGTTGAAAACAATGCTGTCAGACATTAGCGTATGTTTGGTGTCAAGTATAGTGCATAAATGTTTTTATCATTAATTTTATGTGGAGACATTTTCATATAATTGTGGTGGGTATGTCATCTCTAACTACATCTGCCTATCTGTAACTTATACTATTGTGTTTTTTGTAAAGCTTTTAGTGTGCCCCCCTCCCACTTTGTTTTTCATGGTGATAAAAGGAAGTGACAGGCAGGCAGTGGTAGTGGTGGTATGACATGTTTGGCCTGAGTAAGAAAGTTAAGGGGCAAAGTAAACAATTTCCACATTACACCCTTATGGCCACCATGTTTGTTCAAATATGGTGTCACTATTATCAAACCTGTGCAGAAGTTTCTCATTACTCTGTTGAGTTCTAGTTCACCACTATTCGCTTGCAATTTTAGCATTGCACAACAACCTGTAATTCCCATTTCTATGTTGTCACTAGTTGTCATGGGATGGCCTTAAAAGTGACTGTCTTATTCTTGAGAAATGAGATTATGGCTGTAATAAGTGTTCACTATAATGACAATTTTTTATGCTTTCACAAACTGTTGCTATAATGGACTCCCACTGTATTTGCAAGAAATGGCAGTGCATCAAAGAAGAGCAAAATGCAAGCACTCTGTGTGACACTGCTGAGGAGGAATGGGGCAAAAAACAAGGATGGATAGATTTAAAATGAAATATTTAGCGAACAAGTTGGAATCCAAAATGTTTTAATTGTGTTGGAAGAGAAATGACTACAGTTGACCTAGTTAAAGGAATAGGTATCACAAGAGTACCAAGGAAATGATTACAGTTATTACAGTTAAAGAAGGAGTCCTGTGGTACAAGCCAGAACAAGATGTTTGAGCTAAGTAGTAGAAACGTGAAGGGAAGGAACAGCTGGCAAGAAAATGAAAAGGGAATGCTGGGATGATGGAACACATTGAAGAGGTTTAGCCCATTGATCCACATAATCACAATAATGCTTTAAGGAGGCAGATGAAGAAGATATTTTTCGTTCAAGAAAACGTTTTCAAGAGATTTAACAAGTCAGGTTGAAGTGTAAATACAAGAAATGAGTTCTGAAGGTGTGCACCTTTCCATACTTGTTACTAATTAACTACCTGCTCAGCCAGCTTGGTGTTTACAAAATATTCTCGTTTTGTTAAACCATGGAATAGACTGTTGGCAATAAATTGTCATCAGAATGGGATACATACGTGCAAACTTAAAATATGTAAAGAACTAAATTAAATGGTATTATATCAAGTGATGTTTACTGTAGGACTGCAATTGGTTATTATGATCACAATGTAAGTTTGTTAGGAAATATTAAGATTTGTGATGTTTCACCCTCTCTTCAGACATTTTTATAGGAATGGAAATCTGTACTGTAGAAGTGGTCTGTGAAGAAGAGTATGTCAAGTGGATTACATATGATATGCCTGTTCTGGAAATGTATATCATCGCTATGCACACAGAGTGTAAAACCCAGTAATTATATCTACAAATCACATTGTCATCCTATGTATGTAACAAGCAAGGCTGTATGTGAAACATGAATGGTAAAAATATGCTAAATTGTCTGTGTACATGAGCAGTACTTATAACAGAAATCCATATTTTATTACTGATCTTAATTTTTCAAATACAAGTGTTATTACAAACCCAAAACTCAAAAATATATATTAAATGTACTTGTATAGATACCATAAAGTTTAGAATTTATCTTTCAGGGTACAGGTATAATTTATCACTTACCATTTGGAAAGCTTCCAAGACTGACATAAATTGAAATAAGAATTTAAATGAGGTGATACAGACGTGGTAGCTGTAGAACAATTATTAAGCACCTGTAAACTAACTTCATATATTCCCTCAAAGTTTATTATTCACCAACGAATGCACAAGTGATTGTCTTAAAAAAATATTAAAATTTACATTAAAGTAGCTCCGACATGTTTTAGTGCAGTCACACCATCTTCATGGAGCTCATTATCTGTACTTGCTAAAGTTACACTTTGTTAAAATAGTCGATTATGGTTCATCAGTGTATGATTAAATCAGTGGTGATGTGGCTGCATATATTGGTAGTGTCCTTGTTGATGTGTGTATGTCCCACTGTTTGGGAGTAGAGTACTAGTCTGAATTTACAATAGCATTCACAATAATGTCAAATGTTTCACCTCCGACAGAATGAAATTCCAAAAGCTTCACTTCAGTTCAAGGAATTGGATGAGAAAATCAAACCATTTTTGGAATTAGCTGATTTTTTGTCTGGGGCATCTGATGACACTGATATCAGACTGGCATCATGTAGACTTAGCTGTTTGTGAATTTCTTCTGCTAATTGAGCCAAATATTAACAGCTATCACTTCACTTTTTTTATGTGCACAAGAAAACTTGAAATCGAAAATGAGCAAAACTAATTTAGAAGAATAGTCATTTACTCTAAATGAAAAGTCACCCATCACAGTGACATGTAAATGCACATTCTGCAGCTGCACGTGTTAAATCATTGTCTTTGGGCACAGTCATCTTAAAATAACTACTGTCTCTTGAAGTAGATGCTGATGCTTCTTCAGCAGATTTGCGTCTTCTGGTTGTCACGTGGTCAGTGATATCACTATGGCCCCCATGGTGGATGGTAAATGTTGACACATATTTCGTGCAAGTTACACATTCATCTGCAACTTCCTTGAGAAACAAAAATTCAGTACTTAATTTTTCATTAAACATGCACTTCAGTTTTTTTGAGCTCATTGATGCTGAAAGGGTTTATTGCAAAATAAAACAGTATTAACAACAATAAGATAAATAAACAGGTGTAGATGTACACCACACAATAAATAACAAAACCACTGTCGCGAGAGCGGCCAGATGGTTAGTAGAATTCTGTTCACTGTGCACATGTCACATGTCTTATACTACTAAACAAGACTATGGCAGAAGCTGGAAATAAAAATTGGAGGTCTACCAAACCCAAGCAAACTGGACATGTGGTCACCCTACTTACAGGCTCGTCATAAGGGAGTACATCAAACAGTTTTGTAAAAAACATGTCAACAAATAATTATTTGTGTTTGGTACAAACAGTTTGATGTACTTCCTGATGATGAACCTAAAAGGTTTGAAACATGTAGGAGTTCCAATGTTTTAATATAATTATGACTGTTTAAATGATTGTGTGCATTTTGTTGATTGATTGTTGTAGATTACTGACTGTAATCCATGGAATGAATAACATAAATTTTATGAAGTTCATTTAATTAGCACACCAACTAATGCACATACATAAACTTTTTACATTAAAACATTTAAAATTGCTCCAACATGTTTCGATCCTAAGATCATAAAGTCACATATTTAAAAACACTCACTGATTAATTAATCAGATCATCTTCAGGGAGCTACACTTTTCCTTGCTAAAGTCAAGGTACAGTGTAGCTCCCTGAAGATGATCTTAGGATCGAAACATGTTGGAGCGATTTTAATTGTTTTAATGTAAAAATTTTATGTATGTGCATTAGTTGGTGTGCTAATTAAATGACTCTGTGAAATGCATGGTGCAATGATAAAGATAGTTTATGAAGTTCAGTTTACAGTAAGTTGTATTCTTTCTTTTGGGTGATTATGCAGCATCTAAATTGTATGTGCCGACGTTTCGGAACACTCAGTCCGTTCCATATTCATAGGTGGCTTCAGCATGAATAATAACTGGGACGAGATTGCTAGTGTATTTATACAGGTAAATGTGTGGCTCAAAATTGCCTGAGCCAATTGGAAGGAAGGGGAACAGGGAGGGAGCATGTCAGAATAGAGGAACGGGCTGTGGAGGGCAAAGACCCTAAGTGGAAGCCTCTAGTAATATGTGAGAGAGAAATGGCCCGGCATCAAAGCGAGCCATGGGACGGTAATGATCAACTAGTATGTTTCAGGAGGCTGTCTCCTGTCTTTAAGCATGTTCTGAAGGGGTTTCCAGGATTTGCTTGAGGTCAGGCCATTTTAGTAACTTGTCTTTCTGATTTCAGCCTGCTATATGCTCTGACTCGCATAAACCATGGTTTCATGAAGAATGTTTAGGTTTTTCTGGATCAAAGGAAACAAGCTAACATGCAATGGGTATAGGATCCAAGCCAAAGCAGTGTGAATGATCTGAACTATGTAAGATGTGAAGTTAGAAGCCATTTTAGGAACAAAAAGAAGGCATATCTGAAAGCTAAAATTGAGGAACTTGAAACTAAGAGTAAGATAAAAAATATTAGGGACTTGTATAGGGGAATCAAGAACTTTAAGAAGGGTTACCAGCCAAGAATTAATATAGTCAAGGATGAGAAGGGTGATTTGGTTGCAGACTCCCACAGTATTTTGGCTAGGTGGAGGAAATATTTCTCCCAGTTATTGAATGTACATGGGGTTAACAATGTTAGGCAGACAAAAATACACACAGCAGAACCACTGGTGCCTGAGCAAAGTGCCTTTGAGATTAAACTGGTTATTGAAAAGCAAAAAGTCACAAATCACCAGGTATTGATCAAATCCCAGCAGAATTGATTAAGGCAGGGGGTAGAACAACTCACTATGAAATCCATATTCTTATTATTTATATTTGGAATAAGGAAGAATTGCCTAAGGAGTGGAAGCAGTCGATCATTGTACCTATCTACAAGAAGGGCGATAAAACAGGTTGTAGTAATTATAGGGGCATATCACTTTTGCCAACTACATACAAAATTTTATCCAACATCCTGCTGTGAAGGTTAACTCCATATGCAGAGGAAATTATTGGGATCATCAATGTGGATTTTGATGCAACAGGTTAACTAATGATCTCACATTCTGCATTTGTCAAATACTTGAGAAAAAATGGCAGCACACGAAGCAGTGCATCAGTTCTTTATAGACTTAAAGAAAGCTTATGATTCAATTAGAAGGGAGGTCTTGTATAATATTCTCATTGAGTTTGGTATTGTCATGAAACTGGTAAGGCTAATGAAAATGTGTCTGACTGAAATGTATAGCATAGTCCAGGTAGGCAAGAATTTGTCTGACATGTTTCCTATTAGGAATGGTTTGGAACAAGGAGATGTTCTACCACCACTGCTGTTCAACTCTGCTTTACAGTACGCCATTAGAAGGGTTCAGGTTAACCAGGATGGCTAGAAATTAAATGGTAAACGTCAGCTTCTGGTTTATGCTAATGATGCTAATATATTGGGAGATAGCATACATACTATAAAGCAAAATGCAGAAGCTTTGATAATGGCTATTAAGGAGATTGGACTAGAAGTAAATGCTGATAAAACTAAGTACATGTTCATGTCTTGAGATCAGAATGCAGGACAAAGTCACAATATGAAGACTGATAATAGATCCTTTGAAATGGTGGAACAGTTCAAATATTTGGGGACAACCATAACAAATCAAAATTCTATTCAGGACGAAATTAAGAGGAGACTGAAGTCAGGGAATGCTTGCTATCATTTGGTGCAGAATCGTTTGTCTTCCAGTTTGCTATCCAGTTTGTGCGAGTGATAAAATCAAGACGAATGAGAAGGGCAGGGCATGTGGTGCGTATGGGGGAGGGGAGGGGCATGTACAGGGTTTTGGTGGGGAAACCTGAGGGAAAGTGACCACTGGGGAGACCCAGGCGCAGATTGGAGGATAATATTAAGATGGATCTTCAGGAAGTGGGATGTGGGGGTATGGACTGGATTGAGCTGGCTCAGGATAGGAACAGGTTGCAGGCACTTGTGAATGCAGTAATGAACCTCTGGGTTCCATAAAATGTGGGATATTGCTTGACTAGCTGCAAACCAGTTAGCTTCTCAAGAAGGACTCTGCTCCATGGAGTAAGTAAGTAAGTAAGTAAGTAAGTAAGCAAGCAAGTATGTGCTCTGACTCTCCTCTACATTCAGTAATGCTCATTCTTATCCAGCAAGCAATGGCATACTGAACCAATTACTTTTGTTTCCT
>Ga0123354_10013154_pt1 | contig 12833 bp, 2 predicted proteins | sample TergutLab28metaG_2_FD_97872 | JGI IMG/M metagenome (GOLD analysis project Ga0123354, IMG submission 97872) | Labiotermes labralis P4 segment gut microbial communities from Petit-Saut dam, French Guiana - Lab288 P4 | ecosystem: Host-associated > Arthropoda: Insects > Digestive system > Gut ...
AATCATTTAGCTCCTCGTTATGCAATCTCCTCCATTCCCCCGTTACCTCGTCCCTCCTAGGTCCAAATATTCTCCTCAACACCATGTTCTCAAACACCCTCAGCTTCCTTTCCTCCCGCAATGGAGAGCATATTATTATTATTATTATTACATGTTCGTTCTATTATCTGAAGTAAAGTTTAAGTCAATATGCTAAAGTTTATTGAGAGCATACTGTGTCCAAGTGTAGGTCTATAAAATAAATAAGGGGCATGTAAATCCAATTTTGGAGATTTGCAAGGAAAGTGCAGAAAAAGAAGCTAATTTTTTGTCTTATCGAGAATATCAGAATTCGAGTTAAACGTTGAAACAATGCACTTTACATAAAACTGTATATTGATCACTATGCAATGGAAACGTGAATTGTTAATATAAATTCATGACGCACAAAAGTTATTTTATTTACAGAGGTAGTCGGGGTTGGTACACAAAACATGCAACATCATTCGATAAAATGCACAGATAAGGACATGTGCTGTACGAGAACTTAGTGGTTATGTGTCCGCCCACAATGTCCTAAAATTTCACTGGAATTACAAAAGAAACAACTATATTTACGATTATTTTGTTCATAACTTTAATTCTTATATCGATTGATAGTCATTGTTACGATCGATTATTCACTATACCACACATGCTTCCAACAAACAGGTAAAGTAAGAAAATAAGAATTCAAATAATTATTATCTGTTATTTTAAATGAAATAATAAATTTTTATATTTTATGAGAACATACAATTCTAAAATATTGAATGGAGAATACACTCAAATTTCAGATATTTTTAAGTATGTACAGTACATCGTTGTTTAGTTTTATTTCAACCAAGAGTGCACAACATATATTTTTTAACTTAACTATATTATAATTTTAATAATTCCTACATTTTTCGATACGATTTTATCATCCTCAGGTAGTTCCAAAGTTGTACATTGCTAAAGTTACGTAGTTTCTGTGTTAATAAAATTTCATTAAAAATTATCATATAAAAATATTTGTGAGGTTGTTGTTGATACAATGTAGTCTGTATTAACAACAACCACATACATGTTTCAATTTAACAATTTTTAATGAAATATTAATAAAATTAATATGGAAACTACATAAATTCTGCGATTTACAACTTTGAAACTCCCTGAGGATGGTTGAAGAATAAAAACTAACTAGATATCACATGTTATAGTCACTTGACTTCTTAGATACTCAAAATGTTTCGGACATTAATATGTTAATCTTCAGGAGTCTGCGACTATGTTGTTGAACTACCACATTGGCTGTATTGTTGGATTGTTGTGTGTTGGAGTTAGGGTGCGGTTCAGCTGGAGTGGTATCCGGGCTGACGGCTGAAGCAGCCGGCAGCCGGCAGCCCGGATACCACCCTAGCCGAACCACACCCTAACTTCAACACACAGCAATCCAAGAACAATACAGCCAATGTGGTAGTTCAACAACATAGTCGCAAACTCCTGAAGATGAACATATTAATGTCCGAAACATGTTAAGTATCTAAGAAGTTAAGTAAATATAACATGTGATATCTAGTTAGTTTTTATTCTTCAACAATCTAGTTGATTTTTTATTCTTCAACTATCAAAATAATGCACGGTCCAATAAACATCAGATTCCCTGAGAAGGATCGAAATATGCTGGAATAATCCTAATATAGATATTGTAAAAAAATACATATTGTGCATTGTTGTTTGAAATAGCATCTAAATTTTCACATATTTAAACAAAGGCCTATATTTCTTCTACCTTTCCAAAACCTTAAGAAACTAAACTACTGCCTTCCTAACCAAAGCCATGGAGCAGAGACCTTCTTGACAGGTTGCTAGTTCTTCATCTAGTCAAAATAGTCCCGCATTTTAAAGAAGAAACTTTTTCATTGTTTTATTCAAAAAGCCCTATCTCTACCCCTGTTCAGTTTCAAATAATGCTCTACAGGCATTGCCGTCCTATTTCTTTAAGACTGATTATAATTCGGTCCTCCAATCTACACTTATACTTCCCAAGTACTCTCTTTCCTACAGGTTTCCCTACAAAAATTGAATGTAATTCTGTTCTTCTACGAAAGTTCCAAATGCTCCATCTGCTTCAGCCTCTTTGATCTGGTCACCCGCATAACTGGTGAGCAGACACATCAAAAAAAGCTCCACTTTGCGGTTTTTCCTACACGTACGTCCTACGCCTCACGCAAAAAAATATCTTCCACAGTAACGTTTCCCTGAAAAACCCTTAGCTTTTGTGAGAGAAATGTTTCTCACCCATACAAAATGATAGTTACAGTCATATTTCTGTACTTTTTTTAATTCATAGAGGACATCCCCCTATGCTAATAAGACTTTCGAGACAATCTGTCACAATCCACCAAACACAACCACATTTATTTTACTTGGGCATGACTACATGTTGAGGTCTAAACAGAACATAATCAGACCAGTATTACTAAGTTTAAAATTACATTGTGTAGAGTATACCGAAGACCCACAATAAGTAATAATATATGCTCATACACTTACGTAATACAAACTGACGATGTATAAATCACAGAGTTCGTAGGTTTGTTTAAACATTCACAACTTCAAAAGATACACCCATCTGAAAACACTTGATTTTAAAAATACGAAGCGTGTGATAAGGCAGATATATGACAAATTAAATAACATCTCTACACGCCTATATAAGAGTATACATCTATATTTTATATGCCTGTCTACCATTTCGGCGTGATAATTCATAAGACGTTACTAGCTTGTCAATAACGTAGCCGAATCCTCTAATATTAATTCCTTCATAGAAATATATTTGACTTTATTTTTAATAATTCTACGTATACGCGAAAGTTTTAATGTTTGTAATGTATACAGCTCGAAGGATTTACTTCTTAACAACCACCGGTTAGAACACTAAACACCCTGGGATAATTTTTATACATTTCTATATAATTTACCTCAGTATTTAACCAATTTGACTCACAAATTTGTTTTAAAAAGTTTTATTTCATGCCTCTACATGTTTCGAGCACATGTGCTCATCATCAGGAAGTCAAAATTGCATTACACAGCCTCTGGTATCATCACACCTATAGGTATGATGATACCAGAGGCTGTGTAATGCAATTTTGACCTCGATACATGTAGAAGCATGAAATAAAACTTATTGTGAAACAAATTTTGTGCATCAAGTTGGTTAAATACTGAGATAAATATACTGAGATGCACGGTTAGCTAAATGTCAAAATTTTTATATAATTTTACATTGTAAGAACTACTATAATACATATGTGATTCCATAATGTTAATTATATTTGTATCATACTTTTTCCTTATTTTGAAAGTTTTTGTATTATTGGTCTGATGATGGTCTATGTCGACTGAAATATGTAGTCATGCTTAATTAAGAAAATGATGTGTTTGTGTTTGACGAGTTGTGATATATGTCATTGGTCTGTATATTTTAATCTTTATGTCTTTGCAGTTCGAAAAGTGTAGACAGGAGATTCTGGAAGTAATGGTAGCAGGCATTCTTTAAATTTATACTTCTCTCATTTTCTGCGAGAATACAAGTTGATTTGTTAAGTAATTCCAGTTTTATTTCACTACATTCTAAGAACAAACTGACACTTTTTAACCCAAATTGACATTTTAGTTCGTGTAAAATACCATAAGAAAATATAGAGGAATAAATCTTCATAGGCTATATCAGCCTGATCTTTACACTGGCAATTGGTACAAAAGTATTGGATTATTCTGACTAATCCAGTGAGCCTGCTAAATCCGTATACTTTACCCACTGACAACTTCCTAGAAATTTACTAACACTGTAATTATTAGTAATATTGGGCCCTGCTGGCAGGGTGGTAGTGACGGTTGGCAATCGAATACCTTAATAGAAGAAGTGGGAAATTTCTGGTTATTAAACCCGAACAAAAGAGCCAGTAATTTTACAGCCCATACTCTGACACTACAGCCGATAATATCACAGAGTTCTTTTCCGTTTACGGTTTGGCAGCATGCATATGGATTATACGTGTTATGACTTCAGCAGTAAAACATGCTTTGAAGCTGCTCGTATGCACACTAGATGACGGGTTGGTAAAAGAAGGTAGAGTTGTCCCTGTGCCCTCCATTAAGGCATACTGGGGAAGTGGCGATATAGCTCCACTCATTCCTAACCTCAGCCCTATTTGGAGATGGGTTGTCAAATTCAGGCCAAGGTGAATTTACCGCCGGGAATTAATTCTGGTACCCATTCCACAGAAGGCTGAGCGGATCCCAGAACTGTTCTGTACGGTTTTGGAGAAGATGAGCGAAACAAATAAACAGAACAAATAAGCATTTTTATCGAAAACACAAATTGATGGCAACCGTCAAATTGTGTACACGCAAGTATGTGTAAGCACGACGTTTTTTTTTACTGTTACTTAGTTTAACGACACTTTCTGAGAAGGTATAGACTAAATGACGTATAAATACAACTTGACTAACAACAGCGAATTATTATTGACGTGGAAAGGATCATTGCTTAGTTTCAGTCACTGTCGTAGCGTTTGTTTTGAGGCAAATGGCAGTGGCATATTATTGTGAACGGAACTTTGTGAAGGTCTCACACATGATTGCGTTCACACATACGTAAATGTACATACATACACACACATACATTTACATACGTACACACATACATACATAAATACATACGTACGTACACACACACATTTATATACATACATACATATATACACAGACATACATATCTACATATATACATGCATACATAATACATACATATATACGTTGTACACATACGAGTACATATATACATAGACATGTATACTTGCATACATGAATACACACACGCATACACGCATGCATACACACATGCACACACACACACACATACATACATACATACATACGTATACAAATACGTACGTACGTACATACATACGTGTACTTTCCTCCATAAGCACATGCACTCATACTGTGCACACAACCATTAAGCAAACAGAAAATTCACCTACGCTCAAAGTGTTTCACAACAAAACTTTCGACACTTTGTAAGTCCCTGTGCTCTGTATGTCTCGTAACACGTAGTGGGCAAACTTCTGTCGGTGCGCATTACTGTGCCGACGTACCAAGAAGCATGCTCCTGTTAGGCCGTGTTGTCGCCTTCATACGATAACAGCTTGTCAGTTAATGGTGCAACACCAGCAGCAACAATGGAATTCTATTGCGCTACTGCTGCCTAGCGAACAAACACGGGAAAACGCGCGTTCTTCTCTCTTACTTTCTTGGCTGTTGATCCTATGGGAAATATCGTGCAGAGGCTTTTACGTGAGTATTAAAATGAATAGGAGTACGAAGGATAAAAGTAAGCAAGAGAATGCAAACAACAAGTAAGAAACATAACAATAAATCAAGGCACAACGATCATTTCGATAGAGTATATGTGTGTGCATTTGGTACAGTTAGTTGTGGGCGGAAAAACGCGATATTTACTCTTTGGACAATACATTACTTGCAACTCACAATTTCAGTGCACAGCTCTCAGGCGCATTATTTGTAGAGAGAAAAGCAACTTCCACATTAGAGTTTTCTTCCATGCCATATTACATTACACGCAAATTTGACATGACCGAAAGCCATGCTTAAAAGATTAAATGTTTTTAAAAGTGTCATATTTAACCGTTTAAGACCAGCAACATTTTAGAAGTCTTCGTTGATCCGCTGACGGTAATTAAACGCAGATTAAGAATTAACTATGATTCCCGTTATGCATTTTGATACATTCTGCTTTACCTCTTTTCTCTAAAGTCGAAACTCTTTTATCAAGGCTCTGAAATTTGCACAGGCGTTGTGCGTAATTAATAACACACAACAAAGTACACACGCACAAGGGAAAACTATATTTATGTAATAGTAATTAGATTTCTGTTGACTCATATTCCGTGAACTTAATATTTTACTTACGCCTTCAGATCCAGATACCATTACACAGAGCAGAGAGTTTCTGAAAGTGCAGCACTTGTTCTGATGTACTTTATTTTACATATTTCTTCGCACAGAGTGCTCGGCGATGTAAATTACATTTTTCTGTACTTTGGCTGGAATTAATGTTCTACACCTACATATGCTTATCTCTACCTGAACGTTGCAGCCAATGTAGAAGCATTTAAGTTTACAGTACGACTTTCTCATTTGTAAATGGGAGGTTCTGATGTAGAATGTTTGGCCTGGAGCCCGTATTAATTGATTATTTCAGGAAGAAGCTAAAATTGTTTATTGAACATCTTTTTACTGAGTCATTCTCAAAACAAAGGTACTCTTATAAGAAGCAATACAGTCCTTCTGTCAGTTAAGCTTAGAAATGAACAATGAAACTAAAAATGTCGTGTTGTTCGAAGACAAAAGTTAAGAATATAGTTTATTTGTTTTAATTTTAAAATGCTAAAGATATGACTTGTCCTCGAATTTTAAAAAATTAGAATTTTGAATAAAACTAAATACTTATAATTTTATTTTTTTAGGTGTACATAATTTATATTTCACGAAGTGAACTTTCCTTCTCCCAAAACTTCCCAGTTTCTCTTGAACGTATAATGCAGAGTGAAATTATTTATCTTGCCTTCTGCTGCCTCCCTAATGGATTCCACGCCTTGTGTACTCAAAATCAATCAGTATTTTAAGTATCTGAATTAATAATGCTTGAGATAAAGAAACTCGTCACAAATGAGGAATAACGGTGAATATGTTAGTTCTACTCATCGCATGGTACAATTCTCCACACAGTAGTTCGGTTCAATCCCGGTCGTATAAAAATTATTCAAAGTCATTCCCTACAACGTCCACATGACGTTTCCTTGCTTAATAACAGAATAGGGTCCCAGAGAAAGCCAACTCCTAGCGGAAATGAGGTGGTTGTAATCTACACTGGTAAAAAGGAAATGGGCAACACACATTCGAGCAGGGGTTTACATTAATAATTCTTCTTTTTCTCTGCAAAACATTCTGGTCAATAATAGAATAGTAACAGGATTTCGTAATTAGAATCATTAAAAAGATTCATTCGCACGAAGCATGAAACTTGAAGTGGTTGAAATAGAGAAAATTCTAAGTTCTTGGTCCGTTGTTCCGTGACGTGCACATTGAATGAACAAAATGTCTGATCAATACATTTACTTGCTGGTGGCTGGTGACACTCAATTTCCCAGCACAAGATTCGCTAGTTTAATTCCTGGACATGTATCGGAAATGAAACGTTGGAAACAGATGATGTTGGTATTTCGCTTCTCGTTAGAACCATAATTGAATACATTCGCTTGACTAATTAAAATAGGATGGAATTGTTCTAGGTGCATGCAGAGCGGTCAGAAGCTGACAAAAATGTGTAAAACATTATCCCTGGTCAAATTTTCTGAGCTTCAAGACATAACTTTAAAGGAATGTCTCGCAAAAATAAAATTGAATCTTAAAAAATGGTTTCTGTTGAAAAATTTAATGTCATTAATATTTACAAAGTAAGATATTTAAAGTAGAGTGTGATTCAAAAAGATGAACTCAACGAGCCTGTACCAGTTGTAGGCGGTATGGCTTGAACAGTAAACGGCACCTCAACACACGCCAGACAGATGGTGACGGTATTTCAAGTTCTCTGCTCGCTCTACGGGTTGACTTGCGTGGGCTACGCTCAAAACTCTCTTGAATTCTTCTCATGTTCTCCTCTGATACACGTGGATGGCCGGAGCTTTTGCCTTTACACAGACAGACTAGTTGCTCAAATTGGTGATTCCAACGACAAATGCTCTTCCTCGTTGGAGGTTGAACGTTGAAATGAAGAAGAAACGCACGCTGCACAGCAGTCGCCGACTCAGTTTTAATGAACTCACGAACGCAAAAAATCTTGTGCTGCATAGTAGCCATTTTGTTCTCAATTGAAGCTGCTGCACGGCTGTTCAATAGGCGAAAGCTCTAAGGATGGTATTTAAAAGAACTAGGATCTTCGCTTTCAAATCTTATGTAGATCATTCATACACCATGTATAGATCAGGAAATATAGACGTATAAATTTGAGTCCATCTTTTTGAATCATTCTGTACTATGATTCAATCAGAGCTCACTTAATTAAGACTTATTGCTACTACGGGACATAAACATTATTATAAGATGAGAACCAGCCAGTAGTTAAGGAATTTTCTGCCCTCTACAAGTTGAAGCTTGACTACAGGTGCTAACTCAATATCCAAAGGCACATAAGATTATAAATTGATTTAGATAATTTCATCCAACTCTGACATAGATCACTTTCTAATACTTTTTAGCAGACCCATCTATGTGAAGACTTTTATTAGATCTCTATGTCATTCCCGAAATATTTTATGTAATTAAACCAGGTATTCACACAGTTATATTAACTGACTTTGCATATTGCATTTTCCGATAGAATTTTAGCACAACTAAAACTACGTATACATTAAAAATTCGATTTTATCCATTCACCTATTATTTTATATATATTATCTGCCAAGACTAGTAACATTCAATACAACCAAATTAGAAAGTTAAATATATTGGTAGCAGCATATTTTACTCATTACAGTTGACCAGTGTCAGAAGCTGTAATTACAGTCGTACGAGCTCCTGATGATGGGTGTCAACACCCGAAATATGTAGAGCTGTCTACAGATAAGTAATAAACAGAATACAGTCGCATCTTGTTGGAAATTTATTCAATTTATTTCACTAATAACTTTCTTACCTTATTCTCCTCTCTACATCTACATCCCTGAGTTGTCCCTTTCTGTCTTCAAATTGTTTTATTTAACTTCTGCATGAACATAACATTTCTCTTGCGCTTGTTACGTACTGTTTCAGCAGTTTTTTTAATAAGAAACTAATTTTATATTTCTTTTCTTCCTTGTTGCCAGCCAGAAGATGATCAGGTTTGGTCGAAATACTTGCTAATCCCTAAACTAATTTTATTGTGTTCTGACTGGGTTTATATTCTATCTTTAACCTACCTTCAGGGTATGGCCCACAGGGTTTCAAAACATTTTCTTGATTAACTGAATTACCAGAGATCTAAAATTATATTACTCTGTTTGCTTAAGTATCACGTCATATATGTATAGGTGGTTGGAAGAATAGCTCCTTGTATTCCTAGCCTCGGCAGTATAGACCTATGTATTTAAGCTGTATTTTCAACTTTGGGAAAACTTACCTCCAGAACACAGCCCCTATGGGCCACTGAGAAGGAGGGTCAGAAGAAGCCAAATACCGTCTGGATGATTTGGTTAGGTTAATAATTGTTTGTCCTAACAGTAATGGAAACACAAGTTGCTGGTGGTTGGACAAGCATAAATTATCGATGAAATGTTAACAAATTTGGAGAAGACAATCACACATCTGCGTATTACATTTTTATGTATTAAAGTATTAGACGACACAAAGAATTTTTATTTTAACATCGACGGATCACACAATATGTATACGTTATAGAATTACTCCATGGTGCAGAGTCCTACTTGAGAAGCTAACTGGTTTGCAGCTAGTCAAGAAATTCCCCGCATTTCACGGAACCCGAAGGTTCATTACCGCACTCACAAGCTTCCGCCACCTGTCTCTATTCTGGGCCAACCCAATCCAGTCCATATACCCACATCCCACCTCCTGGAGATCCAGCCTAATATTAACCACCCATCTACGCCTAGGTCTCCCCATTGGTCTCCTTCCCTCCGGTTTTCCCAGCAAGACCCTACACACCCCCTCTCCTCACCCATACGCGTCACATGCCCAGCCCATCTCATTCTTCTCGATTTTTTCACCCGAACAATATTGGGTGAGGTTACGTTAAAGAATATCATTGCAAAAAAAATACAGACAATATCTCTTGACTATAATTATGCTCAAGTACATTTACCTGTCTTATACATTGTTATGTGAAGTAGTGAATGCTCGTTGTGCTATCTGCCGTAAAATTGTTCACAATTACTGGATACAGAACAGCCACGAGAGGAAAAAATTTCGACTTGCTTTTTATATTCTTCCGGTATTCGATATCTCGACAACTAATCGGCGAAAAGAGCTCAAAATTGACTGCTTTAATTTACTTAGATGCCCAAGACTTCGCGAAATTGAAGAAAGAAGTTAATTTTTTCTCTTAACCGTAAGAATTTGCCTCCAACCCTCGGTCTTTATATTCTTGTCCTCCTCACTCCACAATCCATACTCAATGCGACAGATTTCTTTCCTTCTCTGAAAATGGATCTGAAAAATTCGTGTTTCGTATTATTTGCAAGAATGGATGCGTAGTGCACTTTCAGTATGCCTTTGCTAAACTATCGGCCAGTCAAAACGTAACAATACATTAAATAACCTAAAGTTGCTACATGTTTCGATTACAAGTAACCATCATCAAACAGACATTTCAGTACATGAGCACGGCATGTTCAGTGCCACTAGTTATTACAAGAACAGAACGGCATGGCTCCATATGAAATTGATTTCCTTCGTATTCATACATTTTATTATTCGGATCTTTAATTTAGTGTCTGTATTGTTTAAACTTCCAAATGGACAACCGTCTTTTACTTAGGCTTTGCAATTGAACTGAAGCTGTCAAACAACACATGTAAATTTAATTAACTACGCCGGCTGTGGAGTAGCTGTCCGATTTCAATCTGCCCCCTATGATGCATCTTTTCTCTTCTGGGGCTGTTCTAATGCGCACAAAGCCATTCAACCAGCAATCCTAGGGTAGATGATGGCGATAACGCCTTTCACTTTTATGGCTTAGGCAATTTTCACAAGCTAAATGCCTAACCACGTGACAAATCATTCCCCTTTAAACTTCGCCATCATTTCCAGGGAGACGATAGTTACGTGTCTTTGTCATATATAGTAGGCCCGCACTCCAATAAATTATCAATTTTTGCTGTTTGAAGTGACAGTCGTGTCGTGCCCTATGTGTTCTGACATGACATACAAAGACATTGTGAAGATTCGTTTATTCTTAAAGACACACAGGTCGTTTAATGAATTGCATTAGGTATTCTGCCTCTTTTTTAAGAAAGCTTTACTAAGTTTCAAGCTTACTTTATCTTTTACTCTTCCTCGAGTATTGCTAACAAACGAAGCCAGTAGACGTGGAAACAGATTCAGATCATTCATGGGAAAAATAATTCTTGTGTATTTTACGGTATACAAACGTAGCACGTGAACATATAATGCAGACAGAATGCAAGGTTTCAAGTTTTAAACCCAGTAATTCGCGTGATTACCACTGGACTTTAAAAGCTTGACGGCGCTGTAATACCTCTAAGATCGATCATTTTCAGAATTTTCAGGTTGAGACTAGAAAGAGATAATAAAATATCTTCAGATGTAACGTTACATGTACGAAATTATGAGAAACAGCTTCCCAGTTACAATTCTTTACATTGTCGACTAAGCCGAAAAAGTTCCTATTAGACTATTTTTTCTACCACTACATGAGTAATCTTTCCAAAAAAATATAAACGTCAAATTTTGCAATGACGAAGCACTACTGTATGTATATGTTCCAATGTAACTGCAGGGAATAGTTGTATATAAACGTTGATAAGAGCACAGTACATAATTCCTTGCCACGAAGGGTAATTTCGATTCCGGTATCAGTTTAAAATGATACTTGCAAGCTATTTTGAATGCTTGGACATATATAATTATAGAAGCAACGTAGGTCAATAAAAGTCACATGCAAGCGCACATCCGTACGTGGGCATGTATAAACATTAGGGCCCTTTTTTTTGTTTTGCCTGACATTAATTTCATTCCTTTTTCCTCCCCGTCGTATTTCTTCCCTCTATACGCTTACGTACATGCATAGGTCCAAATTCACAGCGTTATGTTGTACCGACAAACACGAAAATGTAATTTACTGGCAGGATTAAAAAAGAAAGGAATATTTTCCCGTAAGCTCAGTACATACTAGCGAGGCCTTTATTGATATATACATAGACACACACGTGAAGTATAATTAGTTACCACGTTCCTCCTGCAAAGTAGGCTGGAAGTCCTTACTTTCAACAATTACACATCGGATTTTTTATATCAGTGATATTAACAACAATGGAGAAGGATTTAGGCCTTCTGGAATGTGACGCTGATTCTTTGGTTAGGTCTTTCCCGACGTTTCAAAACAACCGTCAAGAGTATTCTTAAAAGACTCTTTGACTGTTGGAAGCAGTAGGAAACCCTTCCCTTCGAAATGTTAGCAACGACTCACTTAGAAGATACAACATATCTAATAGGAATTGAATCGGCAGCAACGCCACTGGTAGGGCGAAAAATGTCGCAAAACTGGAAAACTCTGCTCCAAAAATAAGGTCTATTTACAATCAGTATAAAAATCGCAGTGTGAGGATTAATAACAATACCTTCGAGAGGGTGGAAGAGTTTAAATACTTGGGAACAACTTTAACACATCAAAATTCTATTCCGGAAGAAATTAAGAGTAGATTGAGGCTAGGAAATGCTTGCAATCATTCGGTGCAGAATCTTTTGTCTTCTAGGTTGCTATCCAAAAATTTAAAGATGAAGATATATAGAACTATAATTTTGCCTGTTGTTTTGTATGTGTGTGAAAATTTGTCGCTGATATTGAGGGAGGAAAGGAAGCTGGGGGTGTTTGAGAATATGGTGTTGTGGAGAATATTTGGACCTAGGAGGGACGAGGTAGCGGGGGAATGGAGGAGATTGCATAACGAGGAGCTAAATGATTTGTACTCCTCACCCAATATTGTGCGGGTGATAAAATCGAG
>Ga0123354_10013157_pt1 | contig 12833 bp, 13 predicted proteins | sample TergutLab28metaG_2_FD_97872 | JGI IMG/M metagenome (GOLD analysis project Ga0123354, IMG submission 97872) | Labiotermes labralis P4 segment gut microbial communities from Petit-Saut dam, French Guiana - Lab288 P4 | ecosystem: Host-associated > Arthropoda: Insects > Digestive system > Gut ...
CACTTTTTCGCAACGCTGTTCCGCACCACGGTCGAGGAAAATTACGGCCTCGTGCGCGAGATCTACAGCCAGATCGAGCCGTTCGCAAAGCGGCGCGCCGGGGCGCTCTCGGGAGGCATGAAGCAGAAGCTGGCCCTGAGTTGCGCGCTGATCCACAAGCCCGAGATACTCTTTCTCGACGAGCCCACCACGGGGGTCGACCCCGTGTCGAGGGCCGAGTTCTGGCAGATGCTTGGCCGGCTCAGGGAGCAGAAGATCACCATCGTAGTGGCCACGCCCAACATGGACGAGGCGGCGCAGTGCGACCGCGTGGCGCTCATCAACCACGGCCGCCTCATGGGCATCGACACCCCCGCGGGCATAGTCAGCGGCTTCCGCGAGAGGCTGTGGGCGGTGGCGGCCGACCGGATGCACCCCCTGCTGGGCGACCTTCGCGCCAACCCCCACATAAAGAGCTGCTTCGCCATGGGCGAGGCGCACCATATCACGGTGGACGAGGAAATAACCATCGACCGGCTGCGCGAATATCTGTCCGAAAAAGGGTACGAAAACATCCGCGCGAAGGAGATAAAACCCACGATAGAAGATTATTACATGCTCTATGCAGGAGAGTAGCGCCAATATGCAAGACAGCGGCCAGATGGTCATCAGCGCCGAGGGGCTCACCAAGCGCTTCGGCAGCTTCACCGCGGTGGACGGCATCACCTTTTCGGTGAGGCGCGGGGAGATATTCGGCTTCCTCGGGGCGAACGGCGCGGGCAAAACCACCGCCATGAAGATGCTCTGCGGCATCAGCAAACCCACCTCCGGCAGCGCCGTGGTGGCCGGTTTCGACGTGGGCAGCAAGCCCGAGATGGTCAAAAAGCACATCGGTTACATGAGCCAGAAATTCTCGCTCTACGAAGACCTCAAAGTGTGGGAGAACATTCGCCTCTACGCCGGCATCTACGGCATGAAAAGCCGCGAGATAGCCGTCAAGACCGGGCAAGTGCTCAGTGAGTTGGGCTTCGAAGGGGAGCGCAACACGCTGGTGCGCTCGCTGCCGCTGGGGTGGAAGCAGAAGCTCGCTTTCTCGGTAGCGATCTTCCACTCGCCCGAGATAGTCTTTCTGGACGAGCCCACCAGCGGGGTCGACCCGGCGGCGCGGCGGCGTTTCTGGGAGATGATTTTTCAGGCGGCCGACCGCGGCATAACGGTCTTCGTAACAACGCACTACATGGACGAGGCAGAGTATTGCGACCGCATATCGATCATGGTCGACGGGGTGATCGCCGCCCTCGACACCCCGCGCGGCCTGCGGGAGGCCTACGGGGCCAAGGATATGGACGAAGTGTTTTATAATCTGGCCCGCGGGGCAAAAAGAAACGAGTAGCGAGATGGCACGTAAGGAGACACAGATAGAGGCGTTTATAGGCAAGGAGTTCCGCCATATCTTCCGCGACAGGCGCACGATAATGATCCTGCTGCTGATGCCCGTGATCCAGATCATCCTCTTCGGCTTCGCCATATCGACCGAGATCAACAACGTGCGCCTCGCGGTGCTCGACCCATCCAAAGACGTGTCCACCACACAGATAACCAATCGTTTGGCTGCCAACTCCTACTTCACCCTCACGGGCGAAATTCGCGACCCGTTGCAGATCGACGAGGTGTTCCGCGACGGCACGGCCGACATGGTGGTGGTCTTCCCGCCCAACTTTCACAACGACCTTGTGCACAAGGGCAGCGCCGACATCCAGCTCATCGCCGACGGCACCGACCCAAATATGGCCTCTATCATAACCAATTACGCCACCAACATCATCGGCAGCTGGCAGGCTGAGAACCTGCTACCCCCGCAGGCGCAGGCAACCAAGCGGGCGCCGACACCCGCGCAGCCGGGCGCCCCGCAGGGCAACTACACCATCGCCCCGCAGGTTACCCTGCTCTACAACCCGCAGATGAAGAGCGCCTACATGTTCGTGCCGGGAGTTATGGGCCTCGTTCTGACGCTGATATGCGCCATGATGACCGCCGTGTCGATAGTGCGTGAGAAGGAGCGCGGCACGATGGAGATCATGCTCGTCTCGCCCATGCGCCCCATCTACATGATCCTCGCCAAGATGGTACCCTACCTCGTGATCTCGGGTATCAGCCTAATAATCATCGTGGTGGTGTCTGTATTTCTGCTCGGGGTGCCGGTGGCGGGCAATCTGTGGGTGCTCGGGATCGTCTCGTTCCTGTTCATCCTCGTCTCGCTGGCGCTGGGATTGCTCATATCCACGCTCGTGCGCACGCAGGTTACGGCGATGATGATCTCGGGCCTCGCGCTGATGATGCCTGTGGTGGTGCTCTCGGGGATGATATTCCCCATCGAGAGCATGCCGAAAGTGTTGCAATGGGTGTCGACCATCATCCCCGCGCGCTGGTATATCGCCTCGGTGCGCAAGGTGATGATCGAGGGACTGGGCTTGCGCTTTGTGCTGCGCGAAGCGGAGATACTCACTGCTATGGCCGCCCTGCTCATCGGGGTGAGCCTTGCCAAGTTCAAGAACCGCCTGTCATAAAACGTTGCCGCGAAAAGATATGTTGAAGTTTTTATTGGAAAAAGAGTTCAAGCAGATAGTGCGCAACAACATTATCCCGCGGCTGATGATCGTCATGCCGGTTATGCTGCTGGTGATCCTGCCGTGGGCGGCCAATATGGAGGTGCGCAATGTCAACCTCGCGGTGGTGGACAACGACCATAGCCCCTACTCCTCGCGGCTGGTGCGCAAGAGCGCCGCCTCGGCCTATTTCCGGCTCGTGGGCACCGAAGGAAGTTACGAGCGGGCGCTGGAGCGGCAGATCGAGACGGGCAAGGCCGACGTGGTGCTCGTCATCCCGCCCCATTTCGAGCGCGACCTCGTGCGCGGGGGAACGGCGCAGGTGATGATCGCCGCCAACGCCGTGAACGCCACAAAGGGCGCCCTCGGCAGCTCCTACCTCGCCGCGATAGCCTCCGGCTTCGCCGCCGAGATCAGCCGCGAGAGCGGCGCCGCCGCCACGATCGTCCCGGTGAGCGCAGGCGGAGGCGCCTCAGTCTCGCAGCTCAACATCATCCCGCGCTCACGCTTCAACCCGACCATGAACTACCAATTCTATATGGTGCCGGCGCTGATGATGATGCTCCTCACACTGCTGTGCGGGATGATCCCCGCCGTGAGCATCGTCCAGGAGAAGGAGAACGGCACCATCGAGCAGATCAACGTAACGCCAGTTACGAAGTTCATGTTCATCATAGCCAAGCTGATACCCTTCTGGATCATCGGCTTTATCGTCATCTCGCTGGGGTTCGTCGTGGCGTGGGCGCTCTACGGGCTGCTCCCCGTGGGGAGCCTGTTGACGCTCTACGCGGGCGTGGCGGTCTACGTGCTGGGCGTCTCGGGGCTGGGGCTGATGGTCTCCAACTCCTCCTCCAACATGCAGCAGTCGATGTTCGTGGCGCTCTTCTTCATGATCATCTTCCTGTTGATGAGCGGCCTTTTCACCCCCGTGAGCAGCATGCCGCGGTGGGCGCAGGATATCACCATCTTCAACCCCCTGAAATATTTCGCGCGGATCATGCGCATGGTCTACCTCAAGGGGAGCACCATGGCCGACCTACGGACGGACTTTCTGGCGTTGGCCGCTTTCGCGGTCGGGCTCAACCTGCTGGCGGTGATGACTTACCGGAAGCGCATATAAAAGCGGCCTCGAATGAGGCCGCTTACTGTAAGTGCTATCAATTTCCGGAGTCTGTGAAAGGATATTGGTATTTTACTTTTGCGCCCATCACGCCTCCCGAGGTGCTGACGATAGATTCTTGCACATAAAGGCGAACATATGTTACAGAATAACTACTCCCACGGTATTCTGCTTTTATCACATATCCATGTCCTACTTCACATGCTGCGGCAGTATTAAATACAGACCCGCCACCATCGATGTAACCCGCTTGGGGGATACTGGTAATATTTCCCAATCCTCTCATCTCTCCTAAATCACAAATAGATACACCGAGACTACCATTATATGTCGTCCCATAACCAACAAGATCAAAGTTATCGGGTGGAGCCCATGCGATATATCCACCACCAATATTAATCTGCGAACTCTGCGAAATATTCGCCGTCATGGTGCCCTCTGGGTCCGGAACCGAACTTCCGGCATCGTCCTTTTTAGAGCATCCGGCCAACGTTGCCGTCAGCACAACGGCCGTGGTAATCAAAAATAAATATACTTTTTTCATGATCTAAACAATTAAATGATTAATCTATCCTTATTTATTGTCCCTGAGGTGGTAGCCCCGCCGCATACGCACATAAAAAAGCGTGGACAAATGCTCTTTTTATCTGTTTATTGAGGTCTTCGACTACCCTTATCTTCAGATAAACGAGAAATGCCCACGCCGGAACGTGAGCGTTCTCGCTGTCATCCTGAAGATAAATTGAAATTGTCGAAGTTTCAATAAACAAGATTCAAGCTAAACGCTTTTCCAATATTTAATGTGCGTAACTTATACGCTTCTATACCATAGGCAAAAAATCAATAAGTACGATTAGTTCGTGCAATATTACTAATTATTTTTCGGTTTCAAAGACATATATGAGCATTGGGCAATTCGACCTGCAGTTTCACTTTTGCTTTTAGCGCTGTGAAAACCCTCAATAAGGTCTCCATCGTCACATTGCTCGTATTGTTTTCAAGCCGTGAGATTTGGGCTTTTCTCACGCCGATGAGTTTTCCCAATTCTTCCTGCGTCATGTTGCGCTCCTGACGTGTCTGTTTTATGGCTTTGCCTATCAAATCCATTTGAAGTTCATACTCGAACAGATCACGCTCAGGCGTTCCGGTTTTTCCGATGAGTTTGTCCTGTACCTCATCCAATGTGTGCGTTTTCATCGTTTTTATCTTCAAAATATTTTCTCCTGATACGAACAGCCTTTTGAATTTCATTATCGGAAACCTTACTCCGTTTTTTGACAAATCCGTGAGTGGATATCACCAGGGTCTCCGTAGCGGAAGTTTTGTCCCAAAAGGCAAGAAACCGGTATTGTAACCCTTGATATAAAGTTCTGAACTCCCAGATATCGTCATTTAGTTTTTTGAATAGTTCGGGGTCGTTGTCCACTTGCGCCTTACGAATGTTGTAAAGTATTTTCTCGTAGTGTTTGCGCTCCAAACTTTGCAAAAACTCAAAGGCTTCGTCCAAAAATAAAATGTCAAAACGCTTGTCCATCCCGATCATTTAACGCAACAAAGATACAAAAAGTTTTGTCAAATGTAAACTTTTAGCGTGATTTTCCCTTTTATTTGAAATAGAGCCCGCTGATATAGCCCGAGGAGTTGAAGGCCAGCTGCATAAAGAGGCTGCCGCTGGCGAATTTGCATGGCACCATCATAATGCGATAGTCGCCGCGCGCAACAGCCTCGACCCCGGTGTCGGCCGAAACGAAATTTCCATATTTTGCCTTCACAACGGCCCATGTGGTGGCCAATTTCGCCGCAGGGAGCGCATGTTGCATCGTGTCGTCGAACCACGCCGTGGCGGCGGCAGTGTCGCCTGTGGAGAGCTCTTTGATGAACAGGGCGGCGGTTTGTTGGATTGTTTGGCCCTCCGGAATGGCCTTTTGCGTCTGCGCGGTCTGTGGGGTAGTTGGGCCTTCCGACGCAGCGCCCTTGGCCGCCGCGGGCGAGGCGATCATCGCCGTGGCAAGCAGCGCGAGCAGCCACTTGGAGAGCGCTTCGGCCGAGATGAGCGCGCCTATGAACGACAATGCTCCGCGCACACCTCTGAGATTGAAGCAGGTGGCATAAGCATTATACATTAGCGCCACCATCCATGCCACGCCCACCAACACCACGACGCCCAGCAGCACTATGCCAGCCATATCCCTGACAGACAATCCGTCAAGAATATTACCCTGCAATTTCGACAGCGCCAGCGGTGTCGCCACCGCCGCGGCCAGAAGCAGCGGGAGGCGCGAGAAAGCCATCGTCCCGGCGATGTCCAAAAGGCGTGTGTGAGGGCGTGTGCGCGAGAAGACCGTCCCCACCAACCACATGCACAACACCACAGAGACCCACGCCACACCCTGCATGATAAGCGCCCCACGCAAGAAGCTTGGGGCGAGATGCGCGTCGAGCACCCCGTTGAAAGAGAGCCCGCCCATGCTGCTGAGCCATGCCGTGAGCGCCATCGCCACGAGGCCGATAAGGAGCGCCGGCCAGCCGGCGATGCGGGAAAAAGGATTGAAGAGCCACTTTGCTTTCATCTGGAATTATTTTTAGGATTTACGTTATCTATTGTTGCTCTTGCTGTTGCAATGCCCTGATGCGGCCGATCACATCGTCGAGCAGGTTGCGCACCGTGGGATAGCTCATCCCAAGCTGGCGGGCCATCTCCTTGAGGCTGCCGCTGCACAGCATGAACGCCGTGACAAAATCCTGATCCTGCGGCGAGAGACGCGCCAAGAGGGGCAGGTCGTACGATCCCGACACCTCGGTGCCGCACTTGTCGCATTTGAGGCTTTTCACTTTCAGCTGCTCTTGGCAGCTCGGACAAACACATGGGAACATAATTCAACTTTATTTGCGTAAAGTTAAATACGGTTTTAATAAAATGCAAATAAAAATGAACTATTTTACCTGAAAGGTTCGATGTCGGCGGGTCGCGGTATGAAACTGTTGGTCTGCAACGCGCGTTGCGAGGCGATGGAGATCCAGTTGCCGTTCACGAAGCCCGGCTTGCCGAAGAAAACCCCGAGGCGGATCTGGAAGGCGGGGAAGATCAGGCGGTCGTTGTGAATGCGGATGCCGCACCCGACAGTCCCGAAAAAGTTATTGTTAAAAACGTCGTCATTGTCGCCGATAAGGCCCAGGTCGCTATAGCCGAACACGGCGATGCGGAAACCGTATGGGGACCAGGGAGTGAAGAGCACCGTCTCATTGTTGAGCACCAGGCGGTTGCGGCCGGTAACGTAGTAGCTGAACCCGCGTATCCCGCTATCTTTGGCCAAGCCCACCATCTCGTCGCAGCCCTCCATGCGGTTCCATCCGTGGATATAGCCGAGCGAGCTCAGATTACGCAGGTGGCTACGGCGCATCACGGAGAAGAGCCTGGTAACATATCCCAACTCGGCGCTCACCGAGCTGCGGTTCCACCTGCCTGCGCCGGCCACCCCGCCGGGCAGAGGAGCGCCATCCAAACCGGTCGGAACGCCGTCCGACAGGAAGCTCCCCGCCGAAACGCCGCCCGTGAAATAACTGCCGTTGGGGCTGAACGCTCCCCACGAAATGTCGCCCCCCATATAATAGTCGCGGCTGAACTGCTCCCAGCTGTAGCCGCCGACCAGCTGCGCCTTGTAGCCCGAGGGAAGGTACTCGATCTTGCCGTAGCCGTAGATGAGGGTGGTGGTGTAGAATTTCTCGCGGAAAAGCCCCGCCCCCATCATAAAGCGCGTGGCGTTGTAATAGGCCGGATTGATATAAGGCGCCACATCGGGGCGCACGGTATAGGTGTCTTTGTAAAAATGCGCCGTGGCGAAAAGCGAGCTGCGTAGCCCCGGCACATAGAGCGCTCCGCCAAGCCATCCGTCGACCGTGTTCAGGCCGATAACGGCGGTGGTGTCGTAGCAGATCTGGTAGGTCGGGGTGCGGGCCACGGTGTACGACACCCCGCCGGCGTAGTCGGTGGGCAGGATTATATCCTTCGAGATGACCCCGCGGATTATTTCATTATCAAAGTTCACCCCCGCGTTGAACTCGCCCCTGATGAACGTGCCGAAGAGGTTGGGCATGGTGTAGCCCGCCATCACCCCGCCCCACTGCCACGGGTTGTCGGAAAAATTTACCCCGATGCTCAACCGGTGGCCGAACCCAAGGATATTGGCGTCATATATCTCCACCGTCGAGTGCGCCATGGGATCTATGTCGAGGTCGGCCCCCAGCGTCCATTTATCTCGCGTGGTAACGGTCATGTCCACCGCCGTTGTGTCCCCTGGCACGAGCGACATGTCGATCCACGTCCGGTAGATGAAATCGGCCGAGGTGAGCAACTGCTTCTCCTTGACTATCACCGCCGGATCGACCCTGTCGCCCACTTTGGAGATCAGATAATTCTTCACCACCCAATGGCGCGTCAGTATATGGATATCGTCGGCCCAGCGCGCGAGGCGGGTGTGGCTGTCGCCGAACACTTCGTTGCGGACTATAGTGATCGAGGCTATGCGCTTGCCACGGAAGGGTTCGTAGAGGAGTTGCTCGTCGACCACCCGTCCGGCGGTGACGGCCGAGTCGGTGTTGCGGAAGAGATTGTCGTAGAGGAGCCTCGTTACCATTGTGTTATGGGCACGCACGGCGAGCGAGTCGTAGAAGCGGTCGGTGCGCTGCGCCCCTCTCAACGTGTCTGCTGTCACGATATCCGGATTGCGGGCCGCGGCGGCGTTCGCCGCAACGACTGCCAACAGCAGGAGGATATATATGCGCGAGTGCGGAGATATGAAAACGCGGGGCTTCATACCGACAAAATTACAAAAAAAGAGCGCTGCGTGCGCACATCCGGTTACGGCGACAAAAAAGCCGCCTCCATTGCTGAAGGCGGCCCGTTACGGTGTGGCGGGGAGCGGTTCCTAAACCCGGGTGCCCCGCACGGCGTTAACCGGCTTTACTTTTGGCTTTTGATCAGCCCATGGGTCTGCATATCCCTCATTATCACCCTCGAAAAATCCCTCGAAAGGCGGTTATGACTCGATGGATTGATCGTGGAGGTCTGCACGCTGTAAATCATCCCGCCGTCGCCGGTCAACGAATAGAGGCGCGCGTCGAGAATGTAGTTGGTGTCGATCGTGTAGTAGCCCGGACGATAGATCACGTCGAAGCCCCAAGCGTATTGCCATCCCCAGGGAGAAGTGTAAGGGAACCTCATGCGATTGCTGTAATAGACCGTCCCCGGCACCCAGTTGAGGGTTTTCTCCCTGTCCAGCAGCGAAATGATAAGAATAGACGTACTGCCGGTAGAGACCATCTTGGCAAGCATGTCCTCCTGCTTCATGTTCTCGAAAGCGGCGGGGCCGAAACGGTCGATGGAAGAGATGGCGTTAACGCCGTTTTTCTGTAACGCAGCAACGGCGTCAGTCTCAAACTGTTGCTGGATTCCGGTGAACCTGCCGCCCATAAGGCTGACCACAAGCACATTTTGCATGCTCGCGCTCTGGTCGCCCGACTGTACCCAAGTGGAGACCACCCTGGTACTCGCACACCCCGCAGCCAGCAGCAAAACCGCCGCCAAGCCTGCGAAAAAGGTTGATGTTCTTTTCATTGTTCTCAATTATTTAGGTTGGTTATAATTGCAACAAATTTCGTGCCAACCGCACTTTGCAGGGGCCACCGGAACGGTGGTCCCTGCAAGGCAACATGTTTATTTTTTCTTGGATTGGAGGGCTTTGACCCCTTCCTGGGCCATGGTATTGTCGGGATTGAATTCCAAGGCCTTATTGAAGAAGTCGAGGGCCTGTTGCTGATCCTTGTCAAAATAGATCGAGCCCAAGGCGGTATAGGCATTCGAAATGTCATTACGGGTCGCCGGCTTTGACAACTCCTCATCCCCCTTATCGCTGGTAACCCTGATAAATTCGCGGTAATATTTATCCCTGCGGGCTTCGGCCTCGGGGCCGGTGATATAGTAGTTGAGGCCCGCACGCTGGTAATAGAGGCTCTGCATGGTCGGCAAGCCGGCTATCAGCTCTCCGTAGACCGTGTCGGCCTTGAGCATCTGTGGCTGGTAAGCGGCCAGCAGCGCATCCTTATTATCGTCCTGGCCTATCTTCGCGGCGTTATAGAGGATGCTCCTGGCAAACAAGAGTTTGTCGTTCACGTCGACGGACGGGGCCTGCATCAATGTCCCGAACACCCTTGCAGCATTGTCATAATCCTTTGCCTTATAGAACTTCATGCCCAAGTCCCTGATCTCCGCGTAGTCCGTGAGCAGGCTATCCTTACCGACCGCTGAGAGGAACCAGCTGTTCATGGAGGAGATTCTCGCAGTGTCGACCGAGGCGGCATCGCTGTTAAACAGGATCCGCGCCTGCGATCTGGCCATATAAAGATAGTCGAGACCGAGCACCCTGTGGGGTTCGACCAAACCGATGAATTTGGTCAGCGCGTCGATCGACTCCTGGAAATTGCCATCCTCGAACGCGGAATAGCCGAGGTAACGCAAGATGCGGGGGTTCACCTTGTCTATCTTCTGCATCTCGGTGGCCTCCTTCTCCAGGGCGGCGTACTGTTTGGCTAAAACCAAAAAGTCGGCATGGCGCATGCGGGCGTCGAGCGACGAGTGGTCGGTCAGGCTCATGTATTTTTCATAAGCCGCAAGCGCCTGGTCGATCTTCTGCTTGTAAACGCTGTCGTCGGCCAGGGCCCAACGGTAATAGACATCGGCCAGTTCGCGGTAGGCGGGGCCGTAGTCGGGATTGGTCTGGGTGATCCCCTTCAGGCCCTGCTCCGCTTCCGGAAAGTCCCACATAATGACCTGATCGAGCTTGGCCCGGAGCAAAGTGGGATCGAGGTTGGCAGCGGTGCGGTAGGCGTTGGCCGCCTCATTGAGGTTCTTCAGTTTCAACTGGGCGTCACCGAGGGTAAGGAAGCCCTGCGCCGAGGACGGATCTATGCCGACCACCTTTTGGGCATACGCCAACGCCTGTTGGTAATCGGGATTGAAAGAGTTGAGGTAGGCCCTGGCGATATAGAGGAACTCGCGGGTATCCTTCTTTTTCATGCCTGCGGTGGCCTGGTTGAATTTGGCCACGGCGTCGTCCTTGCGGCCTTCGTTGAGGGCTATCTGCCCCAAGCCGATCAGGTTGAGGTTGGCGTTCTTCTTGGCAGTCATTCCGCTCTCGAAAGTTGTCTTGGCCAGAGCGTCCTCACCGATGGTGAGGTAGAGGTTGCCCAGGTTGAAAGCGTATTCTCCGTCGTCGGGGTTGCTCTTGACGAGCCCTTCGAGTATTCCCCTCGCATTGTCGAATTTTTCGGCCTCGATGGCCTTGTTCGCATCGTCGAGTGTCGCGGCGCGGAGGCCCATAGCCCCCACGGCGGCAATAAATAAGATCAGCAACTTTTTCATTCTATCTCCCGTTTAAGGTTTTCTTCTGTTCAATGTACTGCGAATTACGATCTCACGTTTGGGATACCTGAGCGGGACGAGCCCCGACTTGAGGATGATCCTCTGGCCCACGTCGCTGGCCATGAAGGTGCCGAATCCCAATCCGAGGCCGTTGAAACCCTGGCAGTTGATTATGGAGACCCTGCGTACGAAGGGATAGTTCCCCTCGGCTATGTCGTTCTGCGTGGGCCTGAAAAATCCGCTCTTGGCATCGCCCACCGCCACCACGCGCACCTTGTCCATGAACTGTTTCTGGTCGGCGGCGGGCTCGAATAGCCAGTCTACGCCCGTAAAGCCTATGGCGTTCGGATTGGAAGCTACATACTCAAGCAACTCCCTGTGGCTGTTGACGGAGTAGACGTTGGCGGGCAACGAGTCCACCTCGGCGAACTGCTTCATAAGCCTGACCGTGCCCGAGGCGGGATTGTCGAACACCAGCACCTTGGCGGGAACAGTCGCGGCACCGCGGCCTTTAGTCTTGGCATTGGCCGCCGTAACACCGCGCAACAGATCGCCCAGAGCCTCTTCGGTGATGGTCGTGTCTGCGCTCTCGCGGCTGACCACCAGCGCAACGGCGTCGTAGGCGATGGGCGTAACGCGCGGAATTATCTGTTTGGCGTCAAACCACGCCTGTTCATCCGCCGTCAGGTCGCGCGTCATGATGGCGATGCGCATCGTGTCGGCCCTCATCATCACGGGGATCATCTGCTCGGGCGCCGTTACGATGTTGATCTTCGCATTGGGATATCTATTCTCAAAAACCCTGACCTGGCCATCGACCATCGGATAGAGGGTTTCGTCGACCAGCACCGTGGCAGTGCCACGGGTGGGGGTCTGTTTGTTTTTCAGACCGCCGCAGGCCATCGCCCCCATGCAGAGAGCGATCAAAAATATGTGTTTCATCTGTTTCATCTCTTGTCGATATTAAGGTCCTGCCAAACCCGCACCCCCCGGAAGATGCCGTAGGCTATCAGCACGATGCCGAAAGTCAGCCTCAACGCGGGGGACATGGTGAAAGGAAGATTTTTAACGAAAACGAACATTATTCCGAGCGAAAAATACAGCAGGAAGAAAAGCACTCCCATCATAAGGAGCGCCTTCTTCCCGGGGGATTTGTCTTTGAATTTTTCAAGAATACCCATTTAATTGTATATCTTGGATATCACGGGCAGGATGAACGCCATGCGCACCGGCTTGCCGCCGATCATGGCGGGGCTCCACGGGGGACAGTCGGCGAGCACCTTGACCGTCTTCGCGGCAGCCTCCGGAAAACCTCCGTCATCGAGGATCTGAATGTCGGTAAGCTTTCCGGTCTTCTCGATCACGAACCGGAATTGCATGCGTACCTCCCCGCTCTGGGTATCGAACTGCATACCTTCGAGGTTGGAACGGATATACTCCATGAACTTGGCCATGCCGCCCGGGAACTCGGGCTGCTGCTGCACCATTGTATTGGTGTAGACTTTGTTGTCCTCGATCACCTTTCTCGCCCCCGTTCCTTCCGTAGGCTTGTCTATAAGCACGTCGCCCTCGTCGCTGGCCTCCACATTAGCGGCACCGGCCTTGGCTTTGTCGAAATCGGTCTGTTTGGCCATCTCCTCGGTCGCCTGGTTTTCGTTGCCGACAACAGGGGGGGTGAACTTCTTAATCTCCACGAAGGATTTCTCCGGAG
>Ga0123354_10013158_pt1 | contig 12831 bp, 8 predicted proteins | sample TergutLab28metaG_2_FD_97872 | JGI IMG/M metagenome (GOLD analysis project Ga0123354, IMG submission 97872) | Labiotermes labralis P4 segment gut microbial communities from Petit-Saut dam, French Guiana - Lab288 P4 | ecosystem: Host-associated > Arthropoda: Insects > Digestive system > Gut ...
AGGAATACAATAAACTTATTGTTGTGCTCGAAACATGTAAAGGAATAAGATAAACTTATTTTAAAAAACAATAATTTGCGCATTAATTTGATCAATTGCTAAGATTACGCGTGTGAAATTTGGGGTGGATATGTGGCTCAAATCGGGAAGGAGAGAAACGATTTTATATAGAAAATACTTTTATATAAGAGTAAACTTTGTAAGTCATATGGGATCCCATATCACGGGCTTAATTTGTATTGCATTGTACTTGATTTTGGAGTTTTTTTTAATGATGGCCGGATGGTGGTCTCTTAGACCGAAACGTATTGTCGTTTTTCTAAATGAAAGAACGTAATTGCGTTTTACGGAGATCTAACGATTTGGTTCAGTTCAAAAACACAACAGGATGTCCTATTTAAAATTAAAATTAAAAGGAAAGGAATGCTTGCTCAGTTTTCATCAGGAGACCTCTGGGAAAGCATACATATTCTAAACCAAGAACAAATTGGAGCCGTAACATTAATACCAATAGGTAAATTCGATTGGTACTGAAGAATAAAACTGGTTAGAAAAATTTCGGAGTCCTGTCAAGTGAAGAGCTGTTACTTTACATAACATGAGTATTCGGGCTCAACTTTACCACCTTCATGTGCTGTCTAATCTTTCTGGGAGCTTTAACATCTGGAACCTTAAGGTTCTGTCCTTTCCTGTAATGGAATAAATTTTAATTTTCGCATTATGTTACTAGGCAATTAGTTAGTTCGCTAGCTAGTTAGTTAATTAGTTGCAATAACAAGCGTTTGTAGCGCAACCTCAGTAGGGAAAATGTAACTAAATCTTTCGCAAATATACCGTAGTGTCAAATACGTAGTTTTTTTTTAAATAGACCATTACCTCCTCCATGAAAATTGAAACCGACTCGCCATTCTTGATGAACTTTCCATCTCACTCGGTACAATATTATCTCTACTGTTGAAGCAGCATCATTATGTAACATAACAGTTATAATTCAATAATACTGTTATACACCAATTCAGGCACTTCAGAGTTATTTTCGAATTTTCATTCGAGAAAAAATTTTACAAATCGTTTTTCGAATGAACATTCTAAAGGAAGTGACCTAAATTATTTTATGTTACTACCCCAAAAACATGACTGGAGACACTGACAAAAGCATTGGTTAAAATACACAAGCGGTTGTGAAAAGTGTGGTGCAGAGGGGAGTATAAAATACTGTCCAAATACACATTCGAATAAAAAAAGCCAATATCTCATTCATAAAGTAAATAAGTAATAAAATTATTTTTTACGTTGCCCCTGTTTTCTAAATAGGATTTAAGCTTTGTTTTAAAATATTTCGCTTTATTTTCAGGACTAAAAATTTTATGACTTACCACGCATTTTGCGTCTACCAGGAAACACTCATCAAGATTCGAACAGGCGACACCCACAAAGGCCCGCCATGTCGAAATTGTTACAACATTCTTAAACCTGGCAGATTTATTATTTCTGTGGTAAAACCAACAAGATGGACCAATGTGTCAAATTTATTTTATTTTAGAATGACTCTCTACATGTTTCGGACGGTCTTTCCGTCCATCATCAGGAGTTAGAGACTGTACATACAACCACAGGCATTTGTCAAACAGATACTGCTTTCTGTTTGTTAGCGGGTACCTGCGAGTACCCGCTAACAAGCAGACAGAAGTATTTTTTGACAAATGCCTGTTGCTGTATGTACAGTTTCGAACTCCTGATGATGAACGGAAAGACCTCTGAAACATGTAGAGTGTCATTTCAAAATAAAATAAATTTGATACATTGGTGCAGCTTGTTATTTTTACTATAGAAATGATATTACGATGCACGGCCCTAAGAACATCAAACTGGTAGCTTTATGTTTCAGAATTGTGTAATGCTTATGGTCTTCAAAATTATAAGCAAGGCAGTGCTTATGTTGTTGCTCGGTGTTTGTTTTTATGATGGCTTTAAGTAATGTAAGAAAAAGAACATTGAATCATTGAGAATGTCGCTGGTTGTCAATATGGCTAACTGCGCCGTTCAAGGTTAAGCATACTGGCTCGTACTGACACTGCTTAGTCCGAGAGACTTAATTTACTATTACTTATTCATCTTGCGTATGGTCAGTTATTAGGTTTGTTACGGGGATCCCTCTTTGCTCATGGTCCGCGTTACAATGGGATATTCAGTTGGCCTTACGGCCTTCAGCGTCGCTCCTCGCCACAACGGCCACCGCGCTAAGACCTCTGGCGTGGTAATGATAATGTGCTGGAAATGTGGAAGTGTTCGCCTAATACCAAGTTACATTTTCTTTCCCCCCTGTCGTCCCACAAAGTATATTGCCACTGTACAGGGGTAGTTAAAGTGTGTTCTTAAGTGCTGCGATTGGCTTAAACTGATAAAGTATTGTAATTCAGATTTTGATGTTAAAATTATCTTAATACGAAAATTAAAGTCCTTTGCCGTTTAAAATGCTGGATTATTTCTCTTATGAATAAAATTCCGATTCTGAGAAGGACGGATGTGACGTCACAGACCTGTGTTAATATTTACCGCTACGACACCACATAGTGCATTCAACGGTCGGCAGACGAAGTAACAGCGGTAAATTTTCGACATTTTAGCAGCGGGACTGTGGGGAAAACTTAAGTAGTTCCTTTGGCCTTCGCAATTTTAGATCTTGTAAGTAAAAATATAGTTCCCGTTATGATTGTTTAGACTAACGTTTGTTAATCAGCCTATGTCGGATTCTAATCAATTCTCACACGTATTTTACTCTGACAACAGCTCATCATTTTTCATTTCTGAGAACCTCCATGGAAGTGTTGATTTAGTGAATTGAAATTGAACGCGGATTCTTCGATGTCCATGTTTTTCATTCCATCACTGAATAATCTGTAATCCATGCCACGGATGCTATGTCACTCAAGAGATAAAGCACGTTTGGAATAGAAAAAATAAAATATCTAAATATCAAGTATTATATACGTATGTGAGTTTACCTTGCGTGTGTGAAGATCTAATAATAATATTATATTAATTTTATTACAAATTTTACATTACTCAGAAAGAAATTTACAAAAGTAATATACTTTATAATGAAATTAATATTGTATTATAACACCTTTTTATGCTAAATTCCGTATTAAGCACTGATGGTTTTTCGCGTACGACTAAATTATAATGAGCTCTTTGGTTTTCGTTAGAGATTATGTAAACGTTACCTGGGTAGAAAGTGTTACCTGCAGTGCTCTAGAAGTGTATTTGTCACCTACTTGATACTTCTTCGAATAATGCAGTTATTTGCCCCTCTTGTTGGTATTATTTTGACTCTCGTTTATCGTTTACTAGAAATTCTTGAGTTAATGCTGATTTAGCCCGTATTAATTTTATATGATGTACATAAGGTATGACTGAGGTTGGAGAACGGCCAAACACCTGACATTCATTTACCCATTTCGATGTATTACGAAACAGATACACGCTGCCATGTATTCATAAAACGAGCGGCTTTCTAACCCACAATACCTTTGTTCGGATATTCAAACATCTGCGCGCCTAAGAACGTGCGGCTTCTGTGACTGACATTACGGCTTCTCCGACTGACATTCTCTAATTCTTGTTCCTGCATGGCGTAATTTGTTGCTGGAAGAGCGACGTTTGAGATTCTCACATCGATGTTGATGAAGATTGAATTATTCTGGATGTGACACGATACTGCTGGTTAATAGTCCTACAAGTTTTTAAGGAGAACAGAGCCTTCTTCTTCGGGGCCTTGCATTCCGCCTGACATCACAGGCAGGCGGAATGCTTGACGCTGCAGATGAGAGCACCACTTTTCTTCGAAGCGTCTGCAAATTTAAAGAGACCACACGACTAACATCGCAGAAAGCTTGAAATTTCTTGTTGGAATATTGTTTAATTTTTTTATATTTTAACTGAATGCATTAAAATACCATTGCACATTAAAACTACCTTTCACAGGACATTAAATGACTGAAAGTTTTCCCTCATTTTTCTCTTCGTGTGTTTTATTCATAAAGTGTAATTTCCTGTCAATATAAAACAGGACTTTATGTTAGACAGGCGATGAAGTGACACACGGTCACAAAATTGACGAAATATCTTGTGCACGCACACACACACACGCACACACACACGGACACACATACACACACACACATACACACGCACGCACACACACACACACACACACACACATACACACAAGCACGAAGCGAGACTCAAACCGCTCAACTCCTGTGCAGGAGAAGTTGCCGATCATCCCAGGCGATCCGAAGAACTGGAGAACAAATAAGAGCTAAGATAGTGTACGTTGATATAGTCTATCATAGTGTTTCTCAACCTTTGTGAGACCGCGGCCCGGTAAATTCTTTTTTCATAAGACGAGGGCCCAGTCCCAACAAATTTACTCGTAAATACCTTTCCATTTTTTTTAAGTTCATACATTAAACTAACATAAGTATTAATAATTAAATATGGCATAATCATAAAGAGTGTTAGTACACTTATGTATACGGTGTGGGATGTTGACAAATATAAAATTACAATTAAATTAGTTATCAATCACTGGACTAACGAAATCTTGTAGCATATTGTAGTTTCCTCAGACCAACATCTGGGTCTGCGTTTTTCGACATATTCACGAATATTTTTTTTCCTCAGAATGTTCCCACTATAAAACATTTATTAATGAAAATTGCCTACAAAACTAAAATGAAAAAATTCCAGGAGAACCTCTCGCGGCCCGGTATAATTGATGCCAGAGCCCGGTACCGGGCCGCGGCCCGGCAGTTAAGAAACACTGATCTATCCTATACATGTACCTGTACTTGAGGTCCGGTTTAAATCGAACTGCGGCCTTTATCTTATTATCGAATATTGCGCATCCATTTGCACATCCTTGAATCGCCACATATCCCCCGTTTCTGTCATTGGAAAGGAATCCGAACATACGGAGGACGGCGTGCTACTTTGTAGGAAAAGAGAATAGGTTCTGGCTGTGAAAGGGGATTCCTGTGGCTGTCGGCAAGTTGGTAGCTATATCGCTATAGTAGGTATATCGACGTCAGCAACGGTTTAGCTTACTGCACGGGAGGACAAGTAACTGCTATTACATGGGGAAAACTTACATTCCCTAGACTTAGGGCTGACCACTATAACCAGTAGAAAATGTTGGGGGTTTTGTGGGTACACTAAGTCGGGGTGGATTAATTACGTAGTCCAAGGGAATTCCACCTCCCCCCCCCGACTACAGCCTAACAACAATGCTACCCACTGTCTAGAGGCGTAAGGGAGACGGTAAGTAATACCAAGCCCGCTTTCCATTTGTTATCAGCTAATAAACTGAGTTCCATAATCGCTAGCTGCTTCCCCTTGTAATATTATTACGACATTATAAACGTATTAAATGAAGGCGAATAGGTCATATAATATATTTTAGGATAAGCCTTAGTAGGCAGCCGTCCAATTTCTCTCCGTGCCTAACTTCGCGCTACAGCCCAGTAAATAATATTAAATACTTACGTGAAAATGTTAATGCTTATCCTGAAAGCTTAAAAGTGATAACAAGGAATATCTGTGTTGACATATTTTGCTAGGGTTATAAAATGAGGGAGGGGAAATTGGAGTGGATCGATGAAACCCGTTAGTAACAAAGAGGGTGTTTTGTTGTCAGTTTTGATCAGGAAAAATCATAGACGAAAATCAACTAGAGGGCAAAGGTTTGGGTTCGAGGATGACATTCGAGTTGGATCTTAGAAAGTAAAATAAACAGGTCTGTGTGTATTGACTGTAGGAAACCTCACATAAAATGTCGGATTCGAAATTCACAGTCGCAGTGGGAGGATAATGGGAGAATTTAATGCAGAGAATGGAACTGATGGAAAATTAAAATTATGTTTGTAACTCTGGACCGACTGTTGGGGTAATTACGAAATTTGGAGGGATGGGGCTGCCCGTGAGAACTAACCATTTATCTGAGGATAATATTCAAAGGGGGCTTGAAGAAATAGAGACTTAGAATGTGAAACGAATTCGTCTAGTTCAGGATGAGGGTTAGACAGTGGCTCGCGTGAACACGTTCTTGAAACTCGGGATTCCATAGAAGACAATTTTATGCAATTCTTCCAGCCTTCTGTTAATTTCTTCCTCTCAGATCTAGATATTCTTCTCAATGTCCCTCTTTTCAGATACCGTCAAATTTCTTTCATGTCTCAGTGAGAAACAGTCGTTCTTCACACTAACACAAACATCAGGTGACGGTGAGATTCTCACAGCTGCACACCTGAAGATTCAAGTCTTCTGGGACGTTAACGCCTTGTCGACTGGTAAATAGTTACCCACGTCAGACGTAACTGTTTACCAGTCTACACGGTCTAACATTCCGTAAGATTTGAATCTTCAGGTTACGTTACTTTTTAGTGGTCTAGATGTTAATCTGTAGGCTTGGTATAGGAGCAACAGACAGGACTGCGAACCGATCGGCGGTGTGTTTGAGTGGCGTAGCGCTATAGAAGGCTGACGACAAACAATGCTCAACTGCCACCGCGTTTTGAAGTGTCACTTTTATTGACGCTATGCTGTTCATCCCCATGACGGCTCCAAATGAGTGGCCATTTAAAAGTTAACTGTTTTAATAAAAGTCTGACTGGAACAGAGGTGGACGATGCGATATTTTTAGAACACGTATTTCACACTATGCTAAATACCATGAATATTGAATTCATATGTGGGTATAAAAACGCTTTAAATTCGACATGGATTATCAGAATCGACATTTTCATCTATTTAATCAAGACCTGCTTTCCGAATCCTGCACCACTGATTATTACAATGGACAGAATGGAAGTGGAATATTCGGTTTGTTTATTTAAAAGCATTTGGATACTCTCCAACACGAATATTTTGCATTTGAGCAATATTTTGACACTTATAGTTATTAAACATATCACACATTGAATCGTCATTTACAACTGACCTGAAATGGCGTTGATTGTAGCATGATACAGGATACTGTCGTAACATACTCTCGAGGTCCTGGTTTCAGATTTCCAAAAGAGACAGTATTTCGTGATTTTACTGTGCGCAAGAAAACTGCAGTATTATATAAATATATTGTGGACCTCAACAGCTTTATTTCATACTGTTACACAATTTTCATTCGCTTTCGCCCCAACAGTCCAAGTATTTGTTATAGTTTCCACGTGTGCTTCCCTCTTTCAAATATGTGTTCTTCCCCTCTCTCCCAAATTTTCGGCGTCTTGTACTGACAGCTCTCATTGGAATTGTGATAAATGACTTACTTTCGCATAGGGGCGCTTTTACACTGTAAGAACACGTCAGGAATCCCATAACTTTTATATTCCGCTAAACCATTAAATCAATTATTGGAGTCATAAAATCAGTGAGGTTGAGATTATCAGAATTACAGCAAGCAAGAAAGAGTTAACGAAAATATTTAAAAAATGTTGTTAGTTAATTCTAGAAGGAAGAGACTGCATGGAAGGGAAGGTGACGTTGAAAGAAGTGGGGGGGGGGATGAGGAGTAGATTCGCCTGGTTCAGAAGAGGGACAAGTGGTGGGCACTTGTTAGCCCAGTTAGCACACTGCCAGGTGGAATTTTTACTGCTTACGGCGCCATTGGTAGGAGTTTTGGGACCTCCTTTAATCTACGAAATTCGGTTTGTCTTGATAGTTGAATAAAGGTAGACCAACTTGATGTCGCTTGCTTTATTATTTCATTATTTAATGCTCAACATGTTTCCAATGTTAGTACATCAATCCTCAGGAGCTTGCGACTTATTTGTTGAGTTATTTCATGGGTTGTATTGCTCCGGTTCGATGTGTGTTGGTGTTACGGTGTGGTTCGGCTGAGGTGGTGTGGTATCCGTATGCAGGCTGAAGCACTGCATAAAGATACCACACCACCCCAACCAAACCACAACATAACACCAACACACATTGAACCAGAGCAATGCAACTCATGAAATAACTCAACAAATAAGTCGCAAACTCCTGAGGATTGATGTACTAACATTGGAAACATGTTGAGCATTAAATAATGAAATAATAAAGCAAGTGACATCAAGTTGGTCTGTCTTTATTCAACTATCAAAATTATGCACGGTCCAATAAACATAAGATTCGGTTTGTCTTGTTGATAAAATCCGTTGAATAGGATGGAAACGTCCCATTTGGTCTTGCCAACTCATGGACATTAGCAACACATGCGCACATACGGTGCGGAACAAGCAGTTTGCTTTTAATCACGAAAATGTAATAAATTTAACCGTCTTCCTATAATACATTGCTATGTTTCCACACTATTTTACGATTAATTGCCTATACTTAATCCAGCAATGTGTGATGGATTCCATCAAGTTGAATGTTACTGGACTGAGCAAGTTTCTGGCTCGAACCCCGCCTCCTTTTCCATTCCTGGCTGTTCATCTTGCAGCTTGACATTCCCATGACGTGGCTGACGCATGAGCCACCCCTAATACCAACACAACCTTCAGATTTTCACCACAATCATTCTCTCTCACTCCTCATGCCCTAGCATCGTTCTCTTGGCATTTTCACACCATAAAAAATACAACATCCTCCATTGCTACGACGGCTCCCAACTGCAGAGCAGAACCAGTGGCAGTAGCTGCAGCATCCACGACGGGGATTAAAGTTGTGTGTGGGATGAGATTGTATGGCATTTTACGATCTTCCACTGCCTCACCTACCAAACTCTCCTGCAGCTAACACTACCCAAGATTCTAAAAACATTCAGCTAACATCTACTAACCCCTTTTCCTTCTACCACCAACACCACATCCCTCCAGTCCACGTCATCCCGCACCTCTCACCCCACCCTTTTCCGCCAACTCCGATGATAAACGACGTACTCAACGTAATTGCCTCCTAAGTTATGGCTTATAGCGTATATGAAATATGGTATCGCTCCGCACGCAATTACTACAGGGTTATTTATCTTCTCACGGAGAGAGAATGAGGGAGTAAGATGGAGAGCAGCGTAGAAAAGGAGGCAAACGGGACAGGGGTTTGTGTGGGGAGGAGGGTTAAAACACCGCCCTGCCTTTTACCCATTCATAGGAAACTACATTCACTCTCTCATCCCTTCTTATTCTTCATCATCTTCTTCTTCTTCTGCTTGTTGTTCTTCTTCTTCTCTCTTCTGAGCAGGCAGGATGAAATATGGCTGGTGTCGGTACCCATTGTGAGCAATATGGCATTTTGTTTGGAGGAACTTTATGATGCATTCCGGGGCGGGCAACATGGCTAAGGGTGGCGGGAGGGTTGTTCTGTTATGATGAACAGCTTCTGCCATGAAACAATGCAGGGTCTAGTCATAGAAGAAGGCAAGTTAAGGGAGGTGAAAGGGAGATAGTGCATAAACGAGGAATGGAAAATAGGGAGAGATGAGAAATGGGTTATACCCGTAGTATTGTTGTGTGACGGTACGACATGGTAATATATAGGTCACCATACTGAATGGTGCCTCAAACCGTGTAGTTTCGGATACACTTTATGAGGGAGATCATTATATTGAGGTTGCAGAGCACAAAGAGGAGCATCTCATCAGTCCTGTAAACAACATTGCAAGTCACTTCAATGCTGTATCCACTGCACCAAACCAGAACACACGTCTGACCTTGTTTTGCACGAACCTTCTAACTAAAATAGTTGCCTCAACCGATATTCTTAATTTAAAATTCTATTTCAAAACATATATTATCTTATGTTTATTGGACCGTGCATCATTGTAATAATTGAAGAATAAAAGACCAACTTGATGTCACTTGCTATTTTACTTCACTTCTTATGTACTCAACATGTTTCGGACACCAATATATCCATCATCAGGAGCTTGCGACTGTGTTGTTGAATTACCACATCGGTCGTTTTGTTCACGGTTCGTTGTGTGTTGGAGATTTGGTGCGGCTGGATTTGAGTAGTGTCCAGCCGCACCAAATCTCCAACACACAACGAACCTAGAACAAAACAACCGATGTGGTAATTCAACAGCACGGTTACAAGCTCCTGATAATGGATATATTAATATCCGAAACATGTTGAGTACATAAGAAGTGAAATAAAATAGCAAGTGACATCAAGTTGGTTTTTTATTCTTCAACATATATTATACTTACTTTGAATGTGTCTTTTGTTTTGTCGGGCTGTAGGACCGAACCGGCGTTCTATTCAGTGGGTACCGAGTGCTCTTAGCTCGGAGTCAAGCAGACGTAGTTAGCACTGTGTAGAGACATCTCCCATACGTCTACATATTTTCATTATCCTCTTCTTTTACGTCAAGCAATGGGTTTGTATATTCTGACTTCAAGGTAATTTTTCTCGCCATTTTTTTAGCCGCTTCGTTTACTTTAACTTCGTCTGAAGCCGTGTTTCTTCCTCCGTCCTTAGTATACCATCTTGCTTTCTGATTGTAATACTCGTATTTCTCTTTTAGCATGTATCATATCCGTTGAATAATTACGGAGCTGGACGCTGACCATTCACCTCCATCCAGTTCCGAGGTTAAGAATGAGCGTTGCGGTACCTCCTTTCCCCTTATGATTCAATAGCGTTGTGTTCAATTAAGAACTGACACACCGATATATTTTCATTTTCATGTATTCGTTTTTTTTTAGACCCTAAGAGAGCCAGCCCATGCCTCTCATGAATCTGAACTCAGCTGATTTCTTGTTTTATCTGCTGGGATCGTAGTCTGACTATACTGCATTATTATTTTGTTATTATTTAATTTGATTCATGTGGACCTACACGTTTAACCGAAGAATTTATGAAAGTCACCATTAAATTATTATTAAAGACAGGCTTTTCAAATACTATGTCATATTCTAGGCCCAGTTGTTTTGCATGTTCAAAATACCTTATTTAGTTTCAGAAATTTCGAATCCCTGTGAGGTGTCTTCGTTTCAAAATAATTGCTGACAGGACCATTATTATTATTATTATTATTAAATAACACGTTTGATTTGAATTGTATTAATAAAATATCGACAGCTTATACATTTTGTCCGCGCCTGAACTAAACATTTTAAACTGTTTAACTCTTTGGTTTATCCTGTTCCCACCCAGAGATTTATTCTTTCCCTCTATAGTCTGTAACACCATAGCCATTCCTATAACTCAAATTTCTACGGTCTATCATTTCATGTAACGATTTTGAAGCAGTTATAAATTGTTCATAATAAGATTCGCTGTGCTCAAGTCTTTCTCTGTAAACCGATGTGAATAATTGATATCAAAACTATAGGTCAGCGTTTCTCAACTACTTTTTATTGAGGAACCCGCCAAATAGTTTTTTTCTTCTTTTTCTTAGGAACCCTTGCCTATGGAAGTTAAAACAAAACAAAGAGGCGGTTGGTAGGGCACTTCAGTATAGCCAATTGCCGGACTAAAATTCCCGCGATATTGCGAGGGATGTCAGAGCATTTTTTACGGTATTCCAATTTTTTATTATTTATTCCACGATATCTGGCAGAACCCGAAGGATGTTCTGCGGAACTGTGGTTGGAAAACAATCTAATGGAACAAAAATATTGCGATGTCTCAGTACTCAGCATTTTAAAAACGTTGTTAATTCATATAAAATAAATGCAATCATTGTTATGTGTCTGTAGTTACATATGATAACTGATGTATTATCATTTAGGGCCCACGAACTCTGAACTAATTGCCGGACTGGGTATTTTGTCTCGACCAAATGACGACTATTAATCTTGTGCCTGGCTGCACGGTTCTGGGGCTTCCGCTTTATCGTCACGGCAAACCCCACTCCACACTCCTAATTCGTTATAGATCGGATATTTCACTACACAATTTATGATTAACGAGTACGATGATCTCACTCAGACACGAGTCAGTGATATTTGACAGTAAACGATTCAGAGACGTGAGTGATGATGAAGTAACAAATGACGTCATTAAGTGCGATGGTCCTCCCGATAAATCAGCAGTCAGCCCCTAATATGACTACCACAGATTAAGGGGTGAACACAATCCATAGCCTGTCCTTGTTTATGTATGATTCACTTGCCGTTGCTTCGTCACCTGGGCAGCTCTTATAGAGTTAAGTTGATACTGAACCCAGGACCACACACAGCAAAGCAGAAATCGGGACCATCAACCACAATATCTCATTTAGTGTCTGTGCGACAGTCTTATTTAACACAAACAAGAGGGGTAATTTAAAGTACGTAGAGGTCAGTTGAAACCTGATGGCACACGATGACGCACGTTAGGGGAAGTGAAGGGGAAACATGCGAGTGGAGTGGGTAGCCAGTAGTCTTGCACTCTACCTCAGAACATGGTGTATCCAGCATTACTACCATTACCACCGCTGATGCGCACACCTCGGCTGCCAGTAGTCGACTGAACTGACCCCCTCCCCCGCCAATTTAAATGGACTCGTCCGTTTCGCTGAAAGACCAAGTCTGGTTTCTGCGCGTGTGTCATCACGTTTCAAACGTGCTCTACAACATAACATTGAGGCGCAATTTTGCAACCATTGTTGCAGTGGAAAAGCAGTAAGAATTACATATTCTGAGAGTGTGTTTGTAGCCTTAGGCCGGGTCCACACTAAACTAACAAAACAGAAAAGAAATAGAAAGTCAGTGTTTTGCGACAAATTTGAAACAATTCCGCACAATTTATGACAAATTTCTGCAACTTGTTGGTGTTTTTTTCAACTCTGCCCAGTCCTGTTGCCGATCGGTAGATCAAAAGGTTTCTGTTTTGTTGCCAGTTCCACTACCTGCAGACTGGTCTCAG
>Ga0123354_10013159_pt1 | contig 12831 bp, 12 predicted proteins | sample TergutLab28metaG_2_FD_97872 | JGI IMG/M metagenome (GOLD analysis project Ga0123354, IMG submission 97872) | Labiotermes labralis P4 segment gut microbial communities from Petit-Saut dam, French Guiana - Lab288 P4 | ecosystem: Host-associated > Arthropoda: Insects > Digestive system > Gut ...
ATTAATATTATTTACAGATCAGTGTAACATTAAAGAGGTAATAGTTGCATAGAACTTCTTTCATACTATACTTGCAAGACAGAATACAAGTTTCGGCCAGTTAATTGCCTTCTTTAAGACTGTTAGAAAAATAATTTCCACGTCCCCGGTGTCTATTCAATGTGTGTTTCGAGACTGGCTTGCTGTCTTTCACACGTGGTTATATTCCTTGATCTACTGAAATTCGTTTTAGTGGGAGTAGTTAGGTTTAAATTAGAATAAATTAATTTCTTTTTATTACGTGGAATGATCCTCTTGTGTGTTATATATAAAAACGTTAAAAATACTCTAGAATTGAGTCAGTTTGAGAATGGAACTAAAACGTTTGAGAGTCATAAGGTGAGTCTTTTAATTCGAACTTCCTATTGTATTTCTGAGTAGACCGGGTAGCTCAGTCGGTATAGCGACTGAGCTACGGGCTGGACGGTCCGGGATCGAATCCCGGTGGGGACGAGATTTTCCGCCCGTCCAGACTGGCCCTGGAGCCCACCCAGTTTCTTGTGAAATGGGTACCGGGTCTTTCTGGGGTTAAAGAGCGGCCGGGGCTTGCTGCTGACCACTCACCCCCTTCTAGTGCCGCGGTCATGGAAGAATAGAGCTATACTTCTACCCACCCCTTGGGCCACACCGGGCCTGTAAAGGGATCACTTTACCTTTTTTTATTGTATTTCTGAGACCTTGAGTTTGCAAAATGGAATACAAAATTTCTGAAAGTACTGTGTATATGATTATATGTTGTGCATTTATATCAATCATATCGCGGATATTTATATCTGACTATTCCTCAGCACTCTTCACCTGTCCACTCACAGCTTTACACCACTCTTACCACACAACACGTCACTGCACAGCAAACTGCTGATTGTTGGTCAATATGTCTCTTCATCTGCTGCAAGAAAACTCGTTACAATTTATGTTGGATCCTACGCAATCAAATCATTTCCTTAACAGAACACATCATGCTGTGCTATAAATTCAATAATTAAAAAAAGGGGATAAATCGTCAGTCAAAACACAACTTATGTTCACTTCCATAGGCAATGGCAATATGTTGGGGATTAAATCAGCGCAACATCAGGCCTTTGTTAGACACGCCAGATGGCAGGTATTATACAACATGTCAATATATGGTACTTTCTGAGGCTTTGGCCACAAATTTCAGATTAAATCAGTACGTCAACTGTGTGTGACAGAGAATGTAAGCTGTGTTGTGAATGACGATTTATCCTTTTTTCCTTTACTGATGAAATAATTTCCAACCACTTCTTCTTCTTCTTCTTATAAAGCGCTACAACCTATGTAACATTCTGTCTTGCTCAACCACTTTCTTCCAACTATCTCTATTCTGTGCTACTTTCTTCCTATTGCTTTTGTGTATGCTCTTTATATCTTCCAAAAGTCATCTTCCCACCGCGTTTTAGGTCTTCCAATTGGTCTTTTTGACATGGGTTTCCATCTCTTAATCTTCTGCACAATATTATCCTCAGCCATGCGCTCAACGTGACCTAACCAGTTTAATAATTTCCAACTACGCTTCTACAAATGTCCATGGACACATTCTAGTGCAGTGCACGCATATCCCGATATACCTCACAAATACACGTGCCGTCACGGAAACGCAAAGAGCAGTTTCGCACTGGGTAGCGAGAATTTTGCTTTATGTATTCACATTCAGTTTACCGAGCAAATTGCATGATAGAACTAATCCATTTCCCTTAGACGAGGCCATTTAGTTGTCGAAACATTTAGCCATGTAACGCGTCTGATGAAACGTGATAAGTAGTTGCTTTAATAAAGATTAATTGTTGCCTTGTCACTCATTAATCAGCGGGAATCTGGCTGTATTTAGTAAGGTTCATTGGTTGACAAGCCTAAACACACGCGTCGATTTTGCCTTCTCTGAGTTAAATGTTTAAGATGGTTGGAGCTTGACACTCCCATAGCATTGCCTTCTAGCGTCTCTTCGATTTGAGCACGCACAGAGCGTCTCACAGAAAACGGAAGGAGGTGACTGTCCAAGCAGCATCTCTGCAGGCGTGACTTAACGCTCTATTTCAAAACAATTACTTTTGCCTGGTTTAGACTTACTACATTCTGTAGACTGTATGAGCGTACCAAACAGCCTGTCTTTCTGTTCAGCTGTCAAACAACCGGCTGCTTCAACTTCCATGGATAATTCGGATTCTTGAGAAGAATTAGCGTCCGCCGCTTTTGATTGAGGTTTTGTACGAGTATTGGCGTCCTGATTGTTGCGATGTTTGTGTTTGCACAGTCGGGCTGTCTGTGATTGGACTCACATGCCTACTGTCTTTGTTGTGATTAAGTTTTCATGCCCACACTATGATTAAAATAGAATTAAATATCTCAGCCAAATTTAAAACATAATCGAAGCGTGACAAAAGAAAAAGAAGAAGAAAATGCTTTAAAATTGCAAATTTAAAAAATTCCGTCACAAAAAGCCTGTGGGTGATAGTGCAGTTCTAATAACGCATTTAAATTCAGCGTGGAAAAATTCATAAGAAACACAAATTAGTTTTCGCGTGGCAAAAATTATGTTTTCCGCTGTAGCCGTCACTATAAGCTTCGTCTTCATAACTGGGGTCTCCTCTATCATCGCGAATAGCACGTACTTTCAACAATGTGGCATTCCCGCCCACCACTTCCCTCCTCCCCCCACATTTTCCTCTACGCTTCGTTTTATTGTGTTTTCTGAACTAAGCGCGACACTGTCACGCTTCTACGCAGCTGTCGGCCAACTGTAACATTGTCACCTCGAGCTCTCTGAATTTCTGCTATTTTGCTTTTCCGAAGTCGGCAGGTAAACTCGATATTGCAGTATTTTTGGTGTAGCAACAGCAAAGTCAACAGTTTTGTGTTTCGTGTTTAACATCGGCCCTTCTCTTTCCTATTTTCCCTTCACCACTTCACTCAAAAATTCATGTCTTCTGACTTTGTCTCCATTCCTCGTGTACCTGTTCGATCTTTGAAGCTCATTTGTACTTCAAAATTCATTCAGAAATTCCGCTCCCGATATAAAATCTGCCCACATGTTGGGCGCTATTGTGCCTATCTGTTCCATGCGTGACATTGTCCAGCCAAAAGGAACTAAAATTATTTTTGAATCTCCTTATCTAGTTTGCACCAGGCAGAGACTGAAATAGCACTCATTATTGGAATATGAAACGTCTCGTTGCCACCAGCAGTCAATTTTTCGAACAATTCTTCTGATAACAAATAGGCCTCAGATCCTGGATCCACCACTACGATAAGCTGCTGGTTGTCAATCTTTAATTTACATGCTCGCAGTTCTGAAATTTTCTTTCGTTTATATAATATATTTTCAGTTGTTCTAGGTGGCAGTGATCTTCCCAATAGTTATTTCCATCCTGAATTTCATCAGAATTCACTGTTTGTTTACCAGCAGTTAATGCACAGTTTTTTCATCTAATTCCTTTTTAACTAAGCTCCGACGCGTTACGACTTTTGTCTACGCTATCTTCAGATAGTTGTTGACTGCCTTTTGTAAAGCAACAAAATGACACAAGAACTTGACTATTCTAAGATCACAATTTTTACATAGAATCCACACTGCGTGACAGCATTTGAGGTCTATACACTGGTGTGTGTCAAGATATTTAAATGATTAATATTAACCTGGTTTTACCTTTGAAAGCTAGTTTTTAATATTATCAAATATTGTATACCACATTTTTTTACCATTATCGAAGCACTTCCAGCTCTGATGCTATCGAAAATTGTAAGAGTTAGAAACTAAATTATTTTAAAACAGTAAGATATCCGGCGCACGTGGAATATGGCGTGTTGGCGTCCTTTTAGCAACTTCTTGTAATACCTTGATAATTATGTACATTCCCTGTGGGTGCGGTCGAAGGTTTACGTATTTCTTGTTGCGTGTCTGTGCCAGGTATGGATGCACCGCAGACCATTTCATGTAATTAAAATGCTTTCTTGAACCCGAGTCTCAACCCAAGACTTTACATTCAGAACAAGAAAGCACCGCCCCTACTTGCTTCGTTAAGGTCTGTCTTTCCTGAGTAATTGTGCTGTTTTCTTAGATATTAAGATCGACAGGGTTATAGGGGCAAAATGCCTTTCGAATTTAGGTCCCTTGTTTCACCATTGGTACATGACACCACTTTGTCACCTGGTCACTGCCTGTTTGGAAAACGCCCCACCACTTCTATTTTGGTAGCAGTTGTGCTGCCCATTCTTACTGGAAATAACACTGTTCTGGTATCCTATGTTTCCGACGTTTCGATAAGTCGGTCTCGCTTCATAATTTCTGTCTTGATTTGGCTTGTTTGGGGGGTCATCTGATCCCTTTTTCTGTCTTTGTTGATCGGGGTTTGAATACCGGGTTTCATTAGCCTCCATGGTATCCAATTTTTAATGAAATTTAATGCCTCGGAATTTACTTACATTTGCTGACAAAACAGCGCGATTTGTGTACGAAGTGAAATTGGTGATGGCTACTGCAGCATCTACTTCAAACAATATGAGTGACAGCTTTAGGTTTCTGTGATCGTGCATCGTGAGCAAATCGTGAAGTGAGAGAGAAAACCAACAAGATACAACAGTTAGATGTTTATTATCAACAATTTCTCAACATGTTTCGGGCATCATTATGCCCATCTTCAGGAGACCAGTCGAACAGTAACCTTCACAGTGCTCGCACCCCACAACGCAGCGCCCCACAACCGCTACCAACCAGATCCAGCAGAACCAGCGCAGCCCACCTCGTGCAGTAACACACGTCTTGGTCTCCTGAAGATGGGCATAATGACGCCCGAAACATGTTGAGAAAGTGTTGATAATAAGCATCTAACTGTTGCATTTTGTTGGTTTTCTCTCTCACTTCACGATGAGTGTCAGATTTGCGGCCAAGCTTGAATATCGTAAAATGTGTGCGGACATGTAGCCAGCTTTCCCTTGCTCTTACGTATTTTGGTACGAAGAACGACAACATCTAGCCTGCCTGTATGTTTCAAAAACAGCTCGGTAATCGCCTGTTTGAATTATTCATATCCTTTGAGATCCTTACGCACTTTGTTTATCCGCTGGTTTGCACTAATGTATACCATGGCTTTCTTAGCTGTGGGAAGCCTGATCAATTCTGACACATTTTCCCAAGAAAGTACGAGTCCAAAACAAATTATCATCCAAAGCATCTTGTGTAATAAAGGTTTTCCTATTCACTTGACGACTGAACGATACGAAAAAATCATCCAATGAAAAAAACGGTGACAATAAAACAAGAAGCAAATGGAGTAACTTCACTTTCATAGCAAAAGGACTGAATTTGTTACCAAACTCTTGAAGTGTGCTATTCTGAAAGTTGCACATAAAACCTAAAATCCCGTTCGTACACCATCTTAAGATAAGTAATGTACTCATAAAGAATGATACTCTTTTGGAAATGGGATTTATCAAATGATGTGACCGGATTGTGACAAACGTGTGTTGGTCAGAATGACCTAATTTTGAGCAAATGTACTGAGGGCATTTCCTACCTTTTAAAGAAACCAATAACAATCTGAAATTTGCTTAACGTCTCCTGGATTATGTTCACTTGTTTGGTTAAACTGAAGGCAATATGGAAATTTTGCCGTATCATAGATAAAGCTGTCACGTACAACGTAATATAATTCTTTATATTTACAGAAAAAAACAGTCAAAAATAATGAAACAAATTATAAACACGCAGTTGTACGTAGACAGCATTTCTAAAGTCGTACTCGAAAATGACAGCCAGCTGACATACTTTGTTTACAGCAACCTGCTCCTCACGACCAGTTCTGTAGGCCTCTAAATTTCAGGAAGACTCGACGCAGTGAAAAGAACACCATGAGATTAGTCGCATAACGTCTTTTAAATGAAACGAAGTTGTTCTGTCACACATTGTACAACCGAGATTACTTCCACACTCTGTAAGTTACCATCTAATACGATACTGTATACACTGTATGCAGAAACATTTGCGTGTTTGGTAAAACGATTGTCGATATAGCTACATACCTGTTCATTCCATTGAGGTAAGAATCAAAGAGGGGGTGTAGCGTAGGCTATCAGCTTCAGTACTATAAACAACAGAACACAGTGCAGCTCCATGCACTCCGTAATGTGTAACACCAGCAAATTCACGAACACTAAAGTGCAAACTTTCACATAAAATTCATTATGACTCCGTCATGTTTCGATCTTCTCCAGTTCATCCTCAGGGAGTTTCTTGAAACAGGAATATATACAACGTAGATGGATTATCAAATCGATTAAAAGTTTTTATTCTTTAAAATTGTGGATATAGAGTTCTTTGTAGAAGTTTGTGTAGAACTGGTCCATATAGTGTGGATATCACAGCATTATGTAATTGTTAATATCGGGAGAATGGCAAGTGTGTGTTGTGGTGGCCACTACCGGTATCGTAAGTCGGAACGCAACTTGAATATGGGTCAGAAATTCACAAAAAATCAGTACCAACTTGCTGCACCATACTATTCATTGTTCTTTATTTCTCCTCTTTTTACATGTTTCCACCTAATTTAGTTGGCCATCCTCAGGCAACCCCCCACAGCTTCCGCTTCAAATTATCTGTTAGGGTGCTCGCATATGATTGAAATCGATGTTGTAGTAAATTATTGTTATAATAAAATTAAGTTACAATTATATAATAGAGTATAAAATTATATGTTGTGTCCAAACATCGATATTTCTCTCTTCTTTCTTATATAGCAAATTTGGAAATCAGTTGTTCGGCGTGTAGAGTATACACTCAGAATGAGTACCCTGTATACTACACACTATACATCTGACTTCAAAACTTGCTACATACGAAGGAAAACGAAGTATAAATGTTTGGACGCAACATATAATTTATAAGGTACTGTACTAATTGTGACTTAACTGTATTTTAATCGAAATTTACTACAACATGGATTTTAATCATATGTGAGAACTCTAAGAGATAAGCTGCAGCGAGCGCTGCATATGTCATAGAGGACTCCCTGCGGATGGCCTATTACGTCAGGCCGAAACATGTCGGAGAACTAAACAACGGTAAATAGTATAGTGCAACAAGTTGGCATTCAATTTTTTGAATGTAATATAGTTGCACGGAAAGTGCATAATGTTAAATGTGTTGAAAATATTGGAAGCGGCCCACCTGCTTTTATTTTATGTTGCTTGTGGCCACATTCCCTGTGTCTGGAGTGGTGATTGGACCATTTATTTTCTTCATTCTTCGCTCTTCACCAAACATTTCTTCGGATTCTCCCACAACAATAGTAACGTGTGCATTCCTTAGAATCTTTGCTTTCAAGCTGCAAAACACATTTCCTTTTAATTAATGTGAGTACGGAAGTGCTTATAGGGAAATGAAAATTGTTCTGCGCTCTAGCTATTTGCACAGGCGGATGCGTTTTTTTTTCTGCATTGTCTACAGGACGTTACCAAACTGGAATTTCACCAACAGTCCTTCGTGTACATCCCGCCGCTTATAAGATTTACACCCAGTAGTTGGTACACCCGCTTGATTAGGAACTGACTCCGGAATTTTGAGACATTGACCTTTTAGTGTGACTGCACTGAGTTACAAACACGCAGCCTGTGATGATTCTATATGAAAATGTGTTTTCTGCATTATGGTAAGATAAACCACCGTCCCTGCTTATTTAAACAAATAATAAAGCAAACAACTTCTATCATGCCATAGTGCCGCTTGTTGTATTCCAGGAAAGAGCTAGTTCCCGTGGGTCAGTCACAATCTCCGAGCGGTGGCAGCTGAAAGAGACGTAGATGGGAAATCCACACAAATTATGTGAAGTAACTGAAGTCATTTCTAGGGTAATGTAGAACTGGTGAATTGCTGTACTGTCAGTTATATAAGATGCAGACAGCCGTCAGACCGTTCAGGTGTTGTGGCAGACCGTTGATTTGCGAATGACCCGAGACCAGATCGTTCCTCGTTGAGATGTCGAGCCACAGTCCCCGTGAGGTGACCACAGCATTGCCTTACACAATATGTGCAATACACGTCACAGTCCTCTTCCTCACTGGGCAGCACAAATATTCTTGAACGTACAAGAACATTAGCCAACGCCCAGATGGGGCAATCCGCGAAATGTCAGAGTCGAAGGACTGTCAGTGGTACTCTGGTAGCTTCATCCTCTCGAGATCTCGAGTTATCATTACACTCTGTATGTATTTTTACCATTTGCGTTTTTCTGTATTATATCAACAAAAATACTGGCCATGGTTCCAAATCAGTATGTGACAGATGTCACAGGGATCTACTTCTTCTAGTATAAATGCGAAAAACTTAATTTTTACGTCCTATATAATAAAGGAAACGCAGAAAATTAGGTGTCCAGTCAACCGTACACACATATAACACGGCGTTTACGTTAGTATTCATTTAGTAGTCTGTCTTACGACAGGTCCAAAGCCTCTTCCCAAGCGAGCTCTCCACATAATGCGATCTAGAGCTTCCTCCTTCAAATGAGGGTAACCTCTCCTTTCCTTAAGGTCATCCAGTAGCTTCCTACATCTTCTTCCTCATCTTCCTGTCACTTCTATCCCTCCTTTTATCATTCCTTCAATAACCAGTTGCAGAAGGCAGTTTCTACCCAAAACCTGACCAATCCAGTTAGCCTTCCGTTTACGTATTTCATGCAGGATATTCCTCTGCTTCGCGACTCTAAGTAATACTTCTTCATTTCTCACATGATCGGTCCAACTGATCTTCATCCTTCCCCAGCACTACATTTCAAAACTTTCCAGGTGTTTCTCATCTACTGTCCGAAGCTTCCCAGTTTCAGCACCATGTAAAGCTATGCTCCAAACGTAACATTTTACTATTTTCTTCCTCAATTTTAAGTACGATGTGCTAGCAAATGAGCCCTCTTCTTGTTAAATGCAGTTTTAGCCATAACAGCCCTACTTTTAATTTCACAAGTACATCTTCTGCCATTTGTTAAAATGTTACCAAAATATTTAAAAGATTCCAAATTCTCTAGTTGTTTTTGGTCTATCCTAATTTTTACTTGGAATGATTGTCTTGAAATTCTCATTACTTTTGTTTTTCCCACATTCATTCCATTCCGTAGCATCTTTCAATTCCAATTTGTGTATCAATCATATCCTGTAGCACCTTTTCTTCCTTAGCCAATAACACAAGGTCATATGCATATTTCACAGTGTGAGTGATTTGCCCTTCTATTTTGAAGTCTCCAAACCCTTCCAGAGCTTCCTTGGTAAGGCATTCGCTGTACAAATTGAACAAAATGGGTGACAAACAGCGTCCTTGTCTAACTCCTCTTCCAATCTTCACACTTTTTGTGTCCCCTCGGTTCAGTCGTATTTTAACACTTTGAGCCATGTGCAAGTTGCCAATCAATCCTCCTACACGCCAGTCAATACCACTTAACTTTAGGATCTGCATTAATTTGGTCCAGTTGACTCGGCCAAATGCCTTCTACCAGTCTGACATTAACATTTTTAAAAGATCAACAAATGCACTTCAATGTATGAATGTAATTGTATTAAATATCAACTACTGACATATTTCGGCCGGCCATCTCCAGGGTACTGAGAACAAGAATACAATTACAATTATCGTGTCGGAATTGTGGGAATGACGGATTAATACCGAAACATTAATTGTAATTTTATCCTTGTTTTGGCCACATGAGTTGACGGAACATGTGGGTGGTTGCTGTGTAATGAAACAAGATTCATACATTCGAGTGCGTTTGTTGGTTCTTTAAAAAGTTATAGAAAGTTTCAATCTTGGGTGATCACAAATTCGGCTCTGTGATCGTGTTCCCGTTACTCTCAGTGATCGTCAGAATATCCCTAAACACTTGTTGCCTGCTCCAGGTAGGCAACCCTGTGGTCAACTTAGGATTTTTCCCTAGGTTTTCTGATCAACCTGCTTGCAGTGGCTATTAACACGAGACTCGCCAACTCAGCAGCTGTAAAGGTTCCAGTTGCATTATTTTGTACGACCACCAATTTCTGAACCGTCGGCCTTTCCAAGCTGGCTGACGCTCAGAAGCTATGGTACTCGCTCCTACACCCCGCTCTTCGCCTGGGGTTCAACATACGGCACTGCTGCCTGGCGACTGCGTGTAGGCATGGAGCTTCCCATCCTTACAGTAACACGGCCATTTTTTTTTGGCAGGTGAGCTGTTCAGTTAAGCGTCCATTGGAGTGTATCAGACGAATCGGAATATTTTTACTGACCAAGCACGCTATATCGGATTTCCGCTCACGGACTGACGGAATTCTGTTCATTGCAGGCAGTTAATTAGCAAAACCATGAGCGGTTCTGAAGAAAAGATAGTTATTGTGTATGTTAGATGAGGAGGAAAAAAACAAGAAAATAAGGAAGAAGATTCTGGATGTATCATAATATCTGTAAGAAAAGCATGAGTCGTGGCGAATTTCATTCCTTCTAAACGGACTTACTAGAAGATAAGGCAACATTTTTTTATTATTTTTGGGTGAATTACTAAAAGCTTATGATTCTCCTGAATAGGTGGGTACATAATTTATGAACGCAAAATGCATCCTGTAGACAGGCAACAGAACTAAAGAAAGAGAGTTACTTGGTTTAAGGTAATGTATCCGTTTGTAGTACAGACAGTTACAAATGCAAAAAGATAATTACAAATGAAAATTTGAATTAGAGATTAATTTTGATTGTTGTGTATGTTGCTACATCACTACGGAGCGGATTGGAAATAAAACATTTAGAACGCCATTAGAGTCCTGAGCAGGATAATAGGAAGTAGAGCAAGGTATGTGATGTGCGTAACGTGCAGTCCGCTCCTGTCCGTACCGTGCAGTCCGCTACTGTGCATAGCGTGGAGTCCGCTACTGCTCGTGCCGTGCAGTCCGCTACTGTCCGTACCGTGCAGTCCGATACTGACCGTACCGTGCAGTAAGCTACTGTCCGTACCGTGCAGTCCGATACTGATCGTAACGTGCAGTCCGCTATTGTCCGTACCGTGCAGTACGAAACTGACCGTACCGTGCAGTCCGCTACTGTCCGTAACGTGCAGTCCGATACTGACCGTACCGTGCAGTCCGCTACTGTGCGTACCGTCCAGTCCGCTACTGTCCGTAACGTGCAGTCCGATACTGACCGTACCGTGCAGTCCGCTACTGTCCGTACCGAGCAGTCTGAAACTGACCGTAACGTGCAGTCCGCTACTGTCCGTACGTGCAGTCCGATACTGACCGTAACGTGCAGTCCGCTACTGAGCGTACGGTGCAGTCCGCTACTGTCCGTGTCGTGCAATCCGCTACTGTCCGTACCGTGCAGTTCGCTACTCTACATACTGTAACCGTACAGTGCAGTCCGCTACTGTTCGTACCGTGCAGTCTGATACTCTCCGTACCGTGCAGTCCGCTACTGTCCGTGCCGTGCAATCCGCTACTGTCCGTACCGTGCAAACCGCTACTCTCCATACTGTAATCGTACCGTGCAGTCCGCTACTGTTCGTACCGTGCAGTCCGCTACTTTCCGTACCGTGCAGTCCGCTACTGTCCGTGCCGTGCAGTCCGCTACTGTCCGTGCCGTGCAGTCCGCTACTGTCCGTACCGTGCAGTCCGCTACTGTCCGTACCGTGCAGTCTGCTACTGTCCGTACCGTGGAGTCCACTACTCTCCGTACCGTGCAGTCTGCTACTGTCCGTATCGTGCAGTTCGCTACTCTACATACTGTAACCGTAACGTGCAGTCCGCTACTGTTCGTAACGTGCAGTCCGCTACTGTCCGTACCGTTCAGTGCGCTACTTTCCGTACCGTGCAGTCTGATACTCTCCGTACCGTGCAGTCCGCTACTGTCCGTGCCGTGCAATCCGCTACTGTCCGTACCGTGCACACCGCTAGTCTCCATACTGTAACAGTACAGTGCAGTCCACTACTGTTCGTACCGTGCAGTCCGCTACTGTCCGTACCGTGCAGTCCACTACTGTCCGTAACGTTAAGTGCGCTACTTTCCGTACCGTGCAGTCCGCTACTGTCCGTGTCGTGCAGTCCGCTACTCTCCATACTGTAAACGTACCGTGCAGTCCGCTACTGTCCATACCGTGCAGTCCGCTACTGTCCATACCGTGCAGTCCGCTACTGTCCGTACCGTGCAGTCTGCTACTGTCCGTACCGTGCAGTACGCTACATTCCGTACCGTGCAGTCCACTACTGTCCGTACCGTGCAGTCCGCAACTGTCGGTACCATGCAGTCCGCTACTCTCCATACTCTAAATGTACCGTGCAGTCCGCTACTGTCCGTACCGTGCAGTCTGCTACCTTCGGTACCGTGCAGTCCGCTACTCTCCATACCGTAAGCGTAACGTACAGTCCGCTACTGTGCGTAACGTGCAGTCCGCCACTGTGCGTACCGTGCAGTCCGCTACTGTCCGTACCGTGCATTCCGCTACTGAGCGTACAATGCACTCCGCTAATGTCCGTGCCGTGCGGTCCGCTACTGTGCGTACCGTGCAGTCCGCTACTCTCCGTACCGTGCAGTGCATTACTGTCCGTAACGTACTGTGCGCTACTGTCCGTACCGTGCAGTCCGCTACTGTCTGTACCGTGCAGTCCGCTACTGTCCGTACCGTGCAGTGCGCTAATGTCCGTACCATGCAGTGCGCTACTGTTCGTACCGTGCACTCCTCTACTGTCTGTATTGTGCAGTCCGATACTGTGCGTACCGTGCAGTCCGCTAGTTTGCGTACCGTGCAGTCCGCTACTGTCCGTACCGTGCAGTCC
>Ga0123354_10013160_pt1 | contig 12831 bp, 8 predicted proteins | sample TergutLab28metaG_2_FD_97872 | JGI IMG/M metagenome (GOLD analysis project Ga0123354, IMG submission 97872) | Labiotermes labralis P4 segment gut microbial communities from Petit-Saut dam, French Guiana - Lab288 P4 | ecosystem: Host-associated > Arthropoda: Insects > Digestive system > Gut ...
CCCCCCCCCCCCCCCTAAACATAACCCGCCCCCCCCCCCCCCTTTTTCCCCCGGTTCCTTTTTTCCACCCTCTTTTTATTCTGCAAGAATTTTCCCCCAAAAACCCCCCCCCCCCCCCCCCCATTTCCGCAACTGAAAACGTCTTTTACCGGATAATAAAAGATACTAGGTTGTGCAGGTAGAAACGAAGGTCTTTCTCCCCACATCCCTCGCTACCTGAACAAGTAACAAATATTTTTTTTTTAATTTCACGTGGACAATAGTTTATCCAGACCATCATTCTGTAAGAACTACGCACAGCTGGCTTACTCAATTAATGACCCGCAAGCCCCATGTTGCCGCTGATACGCTGCCTACTGGCTTACAGAACAGCATAACAAATATTATTGGCGAATTGTTTTACCGCTCGAATATGTGCTTTTGTTACGTTAAAATATGGTGACTGAATAAAAACTTCAGAATTTCATTACGTTATCAACTATATTACATCACGTATTACTTATGTAATAATTTTTTGTTTCACTTCTCAAAAATCTTGTTTCTACACACGAGAACACTGCGTCTCGTTTTTTTACTTTCCTTGCTCTTTGAAGAAGTGTTTATACAACTAACATTTAAAGCATATCGGTAACTTTACGTACCACCAGGTCTAAAGTTCAAAGAATCCTGCATGCAGATTACATTGCATTTAAGTGTTTTGTATGGATAGCAGAACAAACAGCGACTTTTGCCTTATACAACACTAACAGATTGGTTTTTATAACCCAGGTAGAGTGTTTACTGCGCGGTAGGCACTGAGTCTATATAACACAGACACGTTTCGTCCTTAAAGGGGTTAATTGACTCGCTATGTGTATACACAAATAGATCGATCCTCCGACCCTTAACTTCCCAGTGTGTCCACTCAAAATGTCAACTAAATAGCCCTCCGTAGAACAGTCCTTGAAATGGTCGAAGTCCTCAGCTAGTCAAGAAATTCTCGTATTTCAAGCGATCCGAAGTTTCATTACCGCATTCATTAAAAGTTCGCCACTGGTGTGTTATAAACACAAACACATCGCCAAACAAACCTGAAATGTCACTACCTGGAATTTGTTTCCCACTTACGATTTAGCGACGGCATTTCACCGTGTGGTGAAGTTCCACCCCGAAACGTCATGTAATCTTTATGACTGACTAACCGTACATCGACAAAAGTGGACACGGCTCTATCGGAAGCGTGGTCCTAAGTTACTACTTCGCCGCAATAATGAGTGTGCACGCTTTCACCAAACCCATGTACCCCATCACTGTCATTAACCTCCCCCAGCGGACAGGAGGGTCTGTGACTAAACTGCAGTCACACAGACAGCTCAAACTACCACACCTTAAAAAAACATTCCAGCCGTATGAAAGAGACCTAAATAAGCAGACAATTCTTTACATGCTCCATTAGCTCTTATTAAATAATATTTACCTTCACTGATATCACTCCTTATACCACTAAAACAAGAATTTCTGAGTGGACCTCAAAACCTACCTTCATACTGCATATATTTTTCTACTTATATTATTAGTATTATTATGTGGGCCGGGACGGCTCAGTCAGTACAGCGACTAGCTACGGGCTGGATGGTCAGGGGATCGAATCCCCGCGGGGGCGAGTCTTTCCGTACCCGTTCAGAACGGCCCCGGGGCCCACCCAGCCTCCTGTACAATACGTCTCCTTTCCAGGAGTAAACCGGCCAGGGCGTGGCGTTGAGCAGCCACCCCCATCTAGCGCCATGGCTACAGAAGGAATAAGGCTGCACATCTAATCCCCCCCCCCTCGCCTTCGTGGCCTCTTCTAGGGTGAAATTTACATTTATCTTTTTATTGATATTCTATTTTATGTCGTCAAAAGTACACCATTTAAGTAAGAGATTCTGTATATTTCATATATGTCAAACATAACCTTGAAATATCTCGCATCGTTAACATATTTGTGATTCTTTGCAATATGTAGGTTTAAGATCAGCTGTTACTGTCATCAAACCGAAGCCTAAATAAAAATTTTCATACAGCTCCCTTTTTTTTAACATTCCACTGTAAATAATATCTTCACCAAAACCCAACGTCTTTTCCAATACATAACTTCAGAGCCCGAAAGTGGAACTGTCATGCGCCGACTTCGTTAAGTTCTACAGTCACACATGCTGTTGTTGATTGTGAAGAATTCAAGGTACAGCGTTGGGTTGCCCTCAAAATTGCGTAATATTCATAGAATTTTTCAGGAAAACCGGTCGCGCCGTTCAAAAGTTGGCGAAACGCACAGTGATCTCATTAAGTTCACTTCCTCCTCACTCCTCTTTCAGAAATTAACCTTACAAACAAAAACAAATTTTGATGTGGTGCAGAAACAAAAGAAACCTTTTCCTCACATCTGATTCTACACTCTCTTTTTTTTTCTTTCTCTATGGTTGTGTTCATGAGTTACTGTGTAAGGCACTGAAATGTATCTGGCATCAGATACCACCGCGTGACTGGTTATGAACAGTGGACAGGGAAGTATGCAGCTACAACCCATCAAGATCTGCACCCGGAGGGCTTAAAGACGAAGCCACGTCGAACACTTTATTTGGATGGCCGATTCTTGGCCATGTCCGATGCGGGTACTTGTAGTGTATATACAAATGCAATGGATGTCGCTTTTCGTCCGACGAGGGCATAGCGGGAACATATCGAGTCAAAACGTTTGTATATCAGTTTCGGACATGGATGACGTTAACCAGAGCCACCGACACGCTCGTCGTGTTCGCGAAAAAAACCCGGTTTTTGTCCCTAGTTTCCTAACGCGAACCTGATACAGAACACCCACAGTTATGACATACTCTGTACGTACTCTTATATACACTGTATATCAACTGTGTCAATGCTGTTGGAAGGAATGCACAAAAAAACCTACTGTAGCAGAATTCCTGGATACAACTAAAATCTTCATTCCCAATTTTCTTCAGTTACAAGCTTAATGAACGAGTATTAATGTCTTATACACAATATTGTACTAAACATTGTTGTGTAAGCCTGCAATAACAATAAATGAATCACTTCTGATATTGCAGCATAATGCATAAATAAAGTAAATCAGAGTAACTTTTTATCGTGAGTGTTACTGATTCTTTACACTTCTAGTTGTAATACCGTGACACTGAACACACAAGCAATCATATCTCGAGTGAAGAACTGGCACTATTTTGCTTGTACTAAATAACAGAATGTGGCAACGACTGCTTCACATTTTCTGCGAATATTCCTTTGGACTTTCAAAACAAACTGCAGTTTCGAGGACTTGCTTTGTTCAACCCTTAATTTCTCCCAGTCAGTCCAAGATTTTGTTTTTTTAAAAATGAATGAAACAATTATCTCTAGGTTTAGTGTCTGATACATGCGTGAGTAGCATCTCCGAGTCCGGGGGTGTAAGTGGGTGCAATACACCAACCACAATTCTGGATGCACACACTAGGAATTTGCAAAATACCAAAGGTAAACATGCTAATCAACTCGCTAAAAAACGTGGGAGAAACTACCGCATCCAGGTGTTGCCTTGTTAAATCGTCGTGGTTGGAAACGAGACGTGTTCAAATATGTCTGTATGCAAGATGTTTTGTGCAGTGTTGATAGAGAGCACTGTAAGATTAAAGTGTCGATTTTGTGGTCCTGAAAAAGGCGCCTTCTTAAGCTTATTCATACATAATATATAAACACAATATGCGTATAATAAACCATTATATACGTATATAAACGTACGTACGTATATGAAACCGCACTGGACGCCGCTGCACCAGGTCCGTAGCCAGAACATGAACATCATGGTCTGGCTACGGACCTGGTGAACAGTAAACGGTAAAGCTACCGCATTACAGGCTTATAGGTTCAGGCGCCCAGAATTTCTAGACAATCGGTACATGAAGGTGGTATGGTTGTCAGCCCTACGTACCGGCACCCTTTAATCCCCCCCTCAGAAGAACCCCTGGTATAATTTCCGTTAGAGGCTAAGTCGAACCCACGGCCAAAGTGCGGCCGGAAGGATTCAGCCAACAAAAAATCCTAATGATCCCATTGGGAACCGACCACGTGACCTTCCGGCTTGTAGCGCAGTGCCCCAATCAACTGCGCCGCCGTATAACCCCCTAATGAACAGAAAATATAAAGAGCGTATAAGCAAGAATACAATGCAGCCTGTAAGCGAAGGAGACTTCTCTTTCTCACTGAGGCATGAGAGAAAAACTTCGAACTGATGAAGAAGGCGAACTCACACCGAAAATTAGGCAAAGACGTGCTTTATACTGCAACTAAGGCTTTCACCGAAATACCGAGGAACACATAACACTATTAGCATGCTTTATCAGTATGACTAGAATAATAACCGTCCTTGGCATTTTACTTGGAAATGCTGAAACTAAATTTTCTTGGCGGCTATTGTCGAACAAAAAAAAAAAAACTCGCCTTATATTCCGGCTTCTACGGTAGGTCTTGTTAAATAAAAACATTTATACATTCGACGTATATAAACTGCGATCTATATCATCGCTTCCGGTATAAGTACGGATCTTCCCTTCACCGATACGTCTAGACCGGTTCTGCAGTCCACCCGGCCGCTTATCTAATGGATATCATAGTCTCGTTTCCGGTGGTACAACGACCGGAGTTCCAATTTTCTCACTCACGTCCATCTTGAGTCGAGATTAAGAATGAGTGGAGTTTCACATACACTCCCTCCATACGCCTACGAACGAGAACGACTTTTCATTGCCTGTACAGCTATAACTTCAGACTATATTTAACTTTGAACTTCAAAACAACTTTTCACGTGTTCCCATGAACACACACCAGGGTATACGATTACAATAAACATATCAAAAACTACTTACTCAAATAGTAACGTTCCCCGTCATTTTTCGTAGGGCGTGTTAGAGGAGCCGGACTGTATGCATGGTGCGAAGACAGTGGTGCTAGAAGCGGGAGATATGGAACAAAGCACTGCTGTACTAGAAAAACGTTTTGTTTGTGTCGGTCGGGCTGCTGGTACTGCCATGCTAACGAACGGACCCAGTTAATATACGTGGACTGTTAAATCGTGCACAGGTGAACATAAAATACAGAGTTTAAATCAAACTAAGACTCAAAATGGAAACAAATCATGAACCACCCTGTCGTACGGAGACAGAATTACTGTTCGACCATGGTACTAGATAAATCAATAACAGCGATCCGTCCATTCGGCTTGGTACCAATTCACACTGCTCACTACGAAAGATCCTTTGAGAGATATGCTCAGTAATCCGTAGGAAATTTGATGATTCTGAAGAAGCGATTACTAGAAAACAACACGTCTGAAGGTCACGTACCAAGCATCAAGTTGGAATCATATTAGAAACGTAATATATTTTAATACAAATAAGAGTGCCTACTTTCGCTTTTCTTCGAAAGGTTGTTGCTTCATGAGTGGTAGTCTATTCCTAGCCACGATCATATCGAGATGGGCAAGTCAGGGCATGTAGCAAGCACGACACTATGAATGCATACAGACTCTTGGTCGGAAAATTAAGCTGCTGGAAGACACGCGTGAATAGGAGTGTGAAAATAATTAAGAAATACCGTGGGAGGGTGCAAATTATTTAATTTAGCTCGGAACTGGGCTTGGTGGCGGGCGGCTGTAAACTGTGTAATGGAACTGCAGGACCCATACAACTCGGTGAAATTTCTTTAACTGAGTTAACTGTTAGCTTCCATGCAGTTGTTGAGTTACTCGGGAGTTAAAGGTAAGGACTGACATAACTGACCCTATTTCCCCCCTCGGAAGGTATATTTTCCCCCCTGAAAAAGCCCCCAAAATTCACCTTGCGTCTTAACACAATGATAAATTGTTACAATATGCAGACTATTAAGTCCGCCAAAATACCATGCTAATTACAGCGCGCGTATTATCACTTGTAGCGTCTTATGAGGTGGGAAATACGGTAATTCATTTATTCTTGGTTTACTTAGCGAATCCGTCAATACGGCGGGAATGGTTCGATCACTGATGAATAATGAATTGGAACTGAAGTGACAGGAAGCCGCTGATACCCTCTCGTCGTATTCTCACACGGGATGTGGGCAATTACGGAGTACCACAGTCAGAACAGGCGGTCTCCAGGCCGATAATTAAACCCCGGACCTCCCAAATAAGACGCTGGATTAGTAATTACTTAACCACGACTTTCGGTGAACTTTACTTTAAGCAACATACACACAATTAAATGAGGAGCTGAAGATTCAGGTTGCCGTTGATTCTGAATGTATTTAATGGCTCCTTTAACTGCAGAGCCTGTGCAGGATTACAGAGCGGTAGCAGGCTTTGTGAACAATGAATTGGAAGGGATTTTGGAGCACGTGATTGTGGCATAAACGAGCACCCGTCCGAAGTGCCCATGCAAACACCCGAGCCTCAGTCAGGTGACCAGCCTGCGGCGAGTTTCGAAACTTGGAGCAACCGAATACGAATGACGCTCAGTAGAATTACTGTTGTCTCAACACACGTGGTATCTATCAGCTTACGAAGTTATGAATCGAATGGGCCTGGTTCATTACACTGCACTGGTTGAATGGGGGAGGGGTGGGCGTGGGAGCAAATGGTCATGTCTTATCCTACTATAAGACGATGGCGTTTTTCCTGGTCCGCCTGAGAAATCTCACTACGAACTCTTTCAGAAGTGCAGGTCCGAATTATGTAATCTAATCGGGGAACTTCGGAATGCATCAGCATGTCATCATACCAGTCGGCTCGGTTAGTGTTACGTTCACAAGATTACAGATGCAGTCAAATTAAATAGCTACAATAAAACCTCTCTGTCACGTCCTCCAACCTACGTTTTTATTGCAGGTATTGTACTGACTCTCAGAATTTGATGGCCCTTTGTTACAATCGACCAGTTCTTGAAAATAAATGAGCATTACCGCACAGTGCGATGATAACAGCCACGTACATCACTTGCTCTCTACACATCAGCAAATAATGTTTATCTGCGCCTTGAACTAATAACATAACGGAATGAATTTCGACTAGGTTTCAGCAGAATTCTCTTTCAGTCACATGAGGTCTGTTCGTCACTGGTCGAAAAAAAAATCGTGTATTAATAACATGACGAGTAATGCTTCTACGATACGCCCTGTTTACGTGCTGTAACCAAGTGGCATTGACCCTAAAATAAAATCAATACTTTCAGATAAACTCAACACTGTTCACCGCAGGGCGCGTCTAAATTCCAGTTTCGAAGGCTCATGGACTTTACGCCCGAGAGCCTTGCACTGTTAATTTCAGTGGGATAATGCCTATGTCTGACCCACCCTTCGCCATTTAACACCACGCAAACAGAATCAATACGTGACTTCACCTGTTGAAACTCACACACCACAATTCTCACCTTATCAATACAACATTATTAATTTCAAAGACAAAAATTTAAGGTTCAACTCGCCACAGCCCTTCCCCCACCCCACCCCACCCGCGTTATTCACTAACGTTCAAAAAGTGTTGTGCCCCACAGTTTATAAAACACTGCAATATATCAGTAGCACTGCCGGCCGAAAGGCCAATTCGCACGAAATCTACTAACCTGGAGGTGAATGGGCACTTTCTTCACAGGCGTGCTCATGATTCAAACGCCGCAATGACAAAAACAACAAATTTTTTACACAAATCTTCAATTAGTCGTAAACTTTCGTTTCAAAAGCACATTCCTTCAACACTCAAGTCTAACCACTCATCAAAATCAACTCTCCATTCACTAAATATAACAGTATGCACGTAACGAATAACTACCCTCTACTCAAACTCAAACTGTACTATCACAAACGACTAACAGACTACCACGGAATACAGATCAAATCCACCTCATCCTCTACGCCGCTCTATACTGAAGAACTACACAGCTACTCGCAAGATGGCTCTGATGTGACTGTGCGCATGAACAGGTCAAACATATTCGTTGGAAAGATACCGTCCACTCTAAGCATGAGAGTAACTCTTTGCTGTGTTTTCCAAATTACACGCGCACGCAAACACACACACACATACACAAACCAATTTAGATTTGTACCTAAAAACTATTTCGCTTTGTGATAAATGGTTCATGATCAATTCTAGGAGCATCTACCAAAGTACATCGATAGTGGCAAGGATAACACATTCTCTGCCTCACGAACACAATTCCCAGACTTCAGTGCTGCGTAACTGTGGGTCCTTATTTTAATCTCTATCAAATAAGCCGCTATTCAAACGACAACCTGCAACCGCAGCGTCACAAAGAAATTACGCTCCCATTTGTCTCCTGTAAGCTGCCATTTCATCGAAACACGATATGGAACAAAACTGAATGGAATTTGATAAATTTTTTTTCGGACTACTAAGTGTAACTGCGAAATAATTGATAATATGTATACATGACGTTATGCTTTCTCAGTTCCAAAATAATTTACCGAAAATGTTACTTGCAGTTGGAGATGTAAACACGTACCTGTGATAACTTTGAATTACAAAAAGGAACTGCTCTGCTAGGTTTCAGTCATCATTATCTTCATTTGTCCTTAGAGAGAAAAAAGAAAGTCTCGGCTAAGTAAAGAGGTATACATAAATCCATAATAAATGTCGAATTTCCGTACATGATGCCACATTCAACAAAGAAAAGCCTCAGAGGAACTCCATTAAATCGCCAGATTTATTACTAGACGCATCATTCTGTGAGTCAGTCACTCACAGTCTAATCACACACTACTTTGATGACTGCCACCCCGCAGTGATTTCACTGTCATACTATAAGATGTAAGGTATCACTGTTTTCATACGAAACCCGACGTTGATCCGTAAACAGGATCGAAACAGGAAGCTGCTTAAGAATTCAATGTAAAATATAAGCTGTGTTTGGACTGACCTTGAATTTTATAGTATTACCTACATACTAATTTTCTCAAGTTTCCCTACTTCCTGCTTCGAAATCCGTACAAGACAGTAATAGGAAAATCCATTACATTTTACGCTATATGTAGTAAGCCCTGAAGTACAAGTACCTAAAACAAAATGCAAACTAGGCAAGAATCTCTGAAGGCAAGTTTCACATACAATAATATCATTCAATCTCAAGTATGTAAGTGGGCCGGGTAGCATAGTAGGTATAGCGACTGGCTACGGGCTGGACGGTCCGGGGATCGAATCCCGGTGGGGTCGAGATTTTCCGCACCTGTCCAGACCGGCCCTGGGGCCCACCCAGCCTCCTGTACAATGGATACCGGGTCTTTCCCGGGAGTAAAGAGCGGCCGGGGCGTGTTGCTGACCTCTCACTCCCTTCTAGTGCCGTGGTCAAGAAAGAGTAGAGCTACACCTCTACTCCCCTTATGGCCCGTTCGGCCTGTACAGAGCCTCAGTGCCTGTACAAGGGTGCACTTTTTACTTTTTACTCAAGTATGTAAACTTGCTCTCTAAGACAGCTTCAATTCCAACCGCGATTTTTTTCCCCCGATTTTGTGGATCTTTCAAATATTACCAAACTGAGAGTTCAGGTGCTAATCTTATGGCCCTGCATGCCGCAGAACATCGATGACTAAAATGTGGCCCGCGGGCCGAATGCGACCAATGCCAACGGGATGGGGAAAGGGGAGGGGGGGAATGTGGAAGCCCCTGCAAATTACCGGCGCTCGGCGGTCGGGAAGGGGGCCTGGAGACCCACTACGTTGCATATGTTTTTTCTTTCTTGGTAGTATCAGATAAAATTCGTTAATGAAGTGTCGTGTTGACGGCATGTGCGGCCAGTGGCCATGTTGCGTACGATCCTCTCTGCTTTGTTTCCTTTCTTTCCTTCTTGCCGGTCCACCCTGGCTGGAGAGAGCCAGAAAAAAAATTTCACCGTGGCCCCAACCCGCTTTCGCCGGCCTTGCATGCGACCCTTCCGCTCCCAACGCGGCCCACGATCTAATTTCACAAACGCGGAACAAAAGGACATGAAATTCGACACATAATCGTTTTATCCGCATTCACACTACAATATTGTTCACATACACGTTGTACTACTGACAACACAACATACATTTCGTACAAAGATATAACAATTACTATAGCGCCTCTTGACAAATGGAAGGCAAAGTTAATTTTCTTTGATTGACCCTTGTGACCACTGCCGTAGAAATTCCATTTGTAAACCAGTGGCCGCAGTAACGAACCCAGGCGAACTCGGAGTAAACATACAGCCCAAGAATTACTCGGGAAAAGTATGTATCTTTCCAAACCCTCTTTGTTAATTTATATACATCATAAGATTTTTTTGTTTATTGCAGATGTGAAAATATCGTTGCTAAGGAAACTGCACCTCACAGAGTTAGAAATAAAGTTCCCTTTTATTTTGATAAATACTTACTATACGGGAAATTCGTTTCTAACCAAATTTGTAGTTCTTAATTTGTTCATTTGACGAAGTCCGGTTTGGAATTCATATTAAGTACCGTTGTTGATCAGTACGCACCAAAATTAAATCCGTTGATCACACGCCCGCAATACCAAATTTCATCGAAATCCACCACGAAGTTTTGGAGATGAAATTGACAAACGGGAAGACGCGTAACTTTCCAGTATGGCTTTATTAACACATACTTTGTGCAAAGAATAAACAAGACAGGCAATGTAACATAGCGGTACGTTCGCGTAACCATTATTGCAGTGGAAACTCAATAATTCCTTGTTCATTTCCTAGTAACATTGAGGTGATTAGTGAAAATACATACACCAAATACAGCCAGCCATATAGTCTTGCATGAATCGTACTTAATATCTCTATTAACTCAAAATTTTGATTAAGTAAGCACCAGAATTATGTACATTGTAGTTCCAGTTTTTAAAAGAAATTTTATGCCAACTAATACACACTATCTTCACATATTACACATAACGCTGCGTTGAAACAAAATAATTCTCTTTTGCTCACGGCCTTCTTTAGACGTACAATTGGCTAAAGAGTTCCTAGTGATAGAAACGTCGTTGAGTCTTTTCTCAGATTTTGTTAAATGTTGTCGCAAAACATTTTAAGAGATAAGACGGATTTAATCAATTATGAGGCAATAAGTGCTCAATATTATCAGTGAGTGTCTGCAATCTTGTCTTAGTTACCCGGCATGAAAATCTTTGCCGCATTATATTATTATCTGTGGCTTCCCCGACTCTACCATCTTTTTCCACATTATCTCATAAATCGCATGATTTTTGGGAAAAGTTATTGAATATTAAAGGTATTTTGGTTTTCTTTACAAATTTTATCTGAAACATTTCACATTATAGGAAAAATTCTGCGAGATATGATCAAAACTGTATATAGGTCTTCATGTTAAGTACCCATTATTATTAACAGATTTTAATCGGACTTTTATTATCTCACCCGATTTACGAAAAATCCCCAAATATCAAATTTCATGAAAATTCGTCCAGTGCGAGCCGAGTTGTTCCATGCGGTAAACAGACAGACGGACATAAGGACAGCCCGACAGACATGACGAAGTTAATAGTCACTTTTCTGAATTTTGCAAACGCGACTAAGACATTAACTTTACTTCTCAAATGGCGCATGGATGAAATTCACACAAAGTTGTCACGTCCGCCTTTCTGTTACCAACATGCCGTTCGTGAGAACTTCGACGTGGGAGAAGCATGACAGATAATAAACAAGGAACTCCGAGATTCAGCATGGTGGTCTGACGTCACGAACTATGCGTAACTTTTCGTCAGTTACGTAAGCCGATAACAGGTAAGCCGAACAGACAGTAAGATTACAACGTATATACCTTGAAGCGCCATTCACGGCCCCTTAAACACAGATTATAGGTGATTTTCCATATAGTCAGTGGTGGAAGAGATGCTTAATCGTAGCGTACGACAGGGTTTTCTATCCTACTCCCATTCCTATTCTTCTGAACATCCCTGCACGGCTGTTCGCAAGTTGTAATGACGAAGCCTCCCAAATCTTACGTCATGAGACTTCCGCGCTGAGGCAACATCTGCAAGCCCAAGCATATAAATATTTACGCATACCAAGGACGCGCCTAGACGCCACAGCCTGTTATAAGACAGTTCCCAGCCCGGAGAACTTCAAAATCCCGGACCTCGCGTGACTGTAGCCCGGACTGCCACATGGTAGGGCCCAACTACGAAACAGATTATTACTCATATCCTGTATCATTACTTAGTAGATGTGGTTGATATTTCCCCCCCACCGCGCCCACTACACGTAGTTATGTTTCCACCAGACAACAAAATCATCAACCAGAAACCGGCCGAGCTCCAATTCGCGTAACTCATTTGGTAGTCATCGCAATTAATGACGCTTACAAACAGTAAATGTTGCTGCACTCCTAACGACACGGTTCCGCTAGTGCAGGACAACCTTGCGCCCTTTGAACGCCGCGGTTGCAGCGTCGCACGCAGTCATCGTCGTCGTAATCATCATCATCATCATCTTCTTCTTCTTCTTCTTCTCCTCCTCCTTCTTCTTCCTCTTCTCCTCCTCCTCCTTCTTCTCTTCCTCCTTCGTTCCTTTCAAGGGTGAGCCCTTTAGCCTGTTCCGCCTTCACAATGCCATCTCTTTCTTGGCATCCCACAACCCTTCTATCTTTGCGACTAAAATCAACAAGCGATCTTCGGAATTCGTGATCCATCCAACCATTCTCAGTAAATACTTACTCCGTGGCCTTAGTCCGCACGCGAACTATACCGACAGAGCGGCCGCCGCCGGTCGGCGAAGTTAGTGCCAACTTTTGCGGATAGAGGGGTGTCACGTGGTCAGCGCAACGGGTCCC
>Ga0123354_10013161_pt1 | contig 12831 bp, 12 predicted proteins | sample TergutLab28metaG_2_FD_97872 | JGI IMG/M metagenome (GOLD analysis project Ga0123354, IMG submission 97872) | Labiotermes labralis P4 segment gut microbial communities from Petit-Saut dam, French Guiana - Lab288 P4 | ecosystem: Host-associated > Arthropoda: Insects > Digestive system > Gut ...
CCGGCCTCGACGTCATCCGGCCGGGCGATGCCCGCGAAGTGGTCGCCGTTTGGCGTCACCTGCTGGCACACCAGGACAAACCGGCAGCACTGGTGCTCTCGCGCCAGGTGCTGCCGGTGCTGCCGGTGGCTAACGATGAATCGGTTTGGCGTGGTGGCTACGTCCTTTGGCAATCAGACGTTGCCACGGCTGACCCGCTCATCCTGATAGCCACGGGCAGTGAGGTGCCGCTCGCACTGGGCGTCGCCAAGCAGCTAGCAAGTAAAGGCCAAGCCACGCGCGTCGTCTCCATGCCGTGTGTCTCTTGGTTCGAGGCCCAGTCGGCCGATTATCGCGACTCGGTGTTGCCGCCCAATGCAAGGCGGCGCGTGGTGGTCGAGGCCGGCCGCCCCGACGGTTGGTACCGCTACGCCGGCCTGGACGGCGCCGTCATCGGAGTCGAAAACTTCGGCTGGTCTGGCCCCGGCGATCAGGTATTGGCAGACGCCGGGCTGTCACCCGAAAACGTGGCAGCGGTCGCTCGCCGCGTGATTTGATATTCCCCTCCTTTGGAGGGGTGGCGCGAAGCGCCGGGGTGGTCATCTAGACGTGTGCGGGATCATGACCACCCCGTCAGCCCCGAGGGGGCTGCCACCCCTCCAAAGGAGGGGAATTGAGGTTACACGACCACGTGCTTGGAATCCGACGTGGTGACCGAGATCTTGCGGGGCTTGGCCTCTTCCGCCACCGGAATGGTCAGGGCCAAGACACCGTCGACGTAGGAGGCCTCGATCTTGGCCAGGTCAAGACCCGTGCCGAGCGAGATCTGACGGGCATAGGTGCCGAAGCTGCGCTCGCGGCTGACCCAGCCACTCTTCTCCTCTGAGCTGTCGACGACCTCGGCCGCCCGCTCGGCGCGCACTGTCAGGGTGCGGTCGTCAACATCGATGTCGATGCTCTTGGGGTCGACACCCGGCAGGTCCATCTTGACGGTGAACGTGTCGCCGCTGCGGTAGAGGTCCATCGGCATGCGGACGTCGGAAGACACCGCCCGCTGGACGGAATTGACCAGACGGTCGAGGTCACGGAAGGGGTTGTATACGGTAGTCATTTCTATTCTTCTTTCGGTAGTTCGTGATGCACCGGTTGGGTGCACGAGAGGTACAACGAAGGGGCGTCCCCAATAATTCCCAAGTTGAGCGTAGTACGCTCAACTTTATGTTTCACAGCATCATTGCGACCTGACAGCTAAACTAGTGAAACCAGCAAAGCAACGGAGGGCATCATGGCCTCAACTCAAGCACCGCCAGGTACCGGGCGGTCCTTGGTGCCGTCTGATCGTACCCGGGCAGGCATCGTCGCCCGGCTCGCCGCCCAGACCGGCGTGATGACAACGGCCATCGTGCGGGCCATCGACGCCAGCTACCCGTGGTACGGCCAGTTGGGGGCCGATGAGCGCAGCTGGATCGCGATGATCGTCGCCGCCGCGGTGGAAAACTTCGCCGGCTGGTTCGACGACGAAACGAACCGCGACGTCGATCCCGCCGCCATTTTCAACGTCGCCCCCCGCTCGATGACCCGCAAGCTAAACCTCAAGCAAACCGTCGACCTCGTGCGCACGTCGATATCCGTCATGGAGACCCAGATCGACGCCCTGCTGCCGAAGACCGACCGCCTGCCACTGCAGACGGCGCTGCTGTACTACTCGCGGCAGGCCGCGTTCGCCGCCGCTGAGGTTTACGCCCACGCCGCCGAGGCCCGCAGCGCCTGGGACGAGCACGTCGAGTCGCGCATCGTCGATGCCCTGGTGCGCGAGAACGTCGACGAGGCGCTGCTCTCGCGCGCCTCGACGCTTGGCTGGCCGGCGTCGGCCCCCGTCGTCGTCATCGTCGGCGCCCGCCCGGCTCACGCCGATCCCGTGGGCGCGCTGCACCGCGCCGCCGAGCGCCATAGCCGGCAAGCCCTGGGAGCCCTGCAAGGCGACCGCCTGATCGCCGTTGTCAGCGGCTCCGGCCTGGCTGACGACGACAGTGCCGTGCGCGCCGCCAGCGATCTGCGCGAGTGCTTCGGCACCCACCCGATCGTGGTTGGCCCGGTCGTAGGTTGCCTGGCGCAGGCGCACACCTCGGCCATCGAGGCCGTCTCCGGCGCCACATCCGTTACCGGCTGGCCGGAGAGCCCATCCGTCGTCGCGGCGTCAGACCTGCTGCCGGAGCGGGTGCTGGCCGGCAACGTCCCGGCCCGCCGCCTGCTGATTGACGACGTGTTCGCCCCACTCGTCGAGGCCGGCGGCGACCTGCTGGAAACCTGCGTCGGCTTCCTCGACCACTCCGGCAGCATCGAGGCCACGGCCCGCGAGCTGTTCGTGCACCCCAACACCGTGCGCTACCGCATCAAGCGCATCCACGAGGTCACCGGCTACTCCCCCGCCGCCGCCCGCGATGCTTACGTTTTGCGCCTGGCGATTACTTTGGGACGCCTGGGCAGCTAGCCCGATCACCGAAAATGGCCGTGCCGACCCGCACCAACGTCGACCCTTCCTCAATGGCCCATTCCAGATCGGCCGACATGCCCATCGACAGCTGCGGCCAATCGTATCCCTCGTCCCGCAACTGCGACTGCACTTCGCGCAGGCACCGGAAACACCCCCGCACCACCGGCTCATCGCCCTGGGCGGCAACGGTCATCAACCCGACCGGGCGCAAACACTGATACACCGCCAACCCGTGCGCCAACGGCACAGCCGCCGCCGGCGTCACCCCGTGTTTGGCAGCCTCGCCCGAAGTGTTCACCTCAATCATCACGTCGATGGGGCGTCCCAAATGTTGCAGCTGCCTCTCAAGCGCCTCCGCCACACTCAGCGAGTCCAGCGCCTGGAATTGGGCGGCATACCTGGCCACCAACCCCGCCTTATTGCGCTGCAACGGCCCGATCAGCACCCACTCAAGCTCAAGGGATCCCAGTTCGGCGGCCTTCTGGGCTAGCTCCTGCGGTCGGTTCTCCCCGAATTTGTGGACGCCCCCAAGCCGGGCTAGCTCTGCGATATCTTCCACCGGGTGTGTCTTGGACACCGGCAGCAGCGTCACAGAATCCGGTTGGCGCGATACATTAAGGGCCGCGGCGGCGATACGGGCGCGCACCGCCGCCAGCCGGCCTGCCAGGTCGTCGTCGGTCATGGCCACCTTGCGGCCAGCGAGATGACGCCAAGGCCGGCGATGATGGCGAACAGCAGGGCGACACCGGCGAAACGCTCGGTGATCTCAGACATTTCCTGGTCGTAGCCGACATCGCGGGCGATGGTCTGGTACACCGACGACAAGTCCTGCGCCGACGAGGCCGAGAACTTCTTGCCGCCGGACAGGTTGGCGATGCGCATCAGCTCGGCGTGATCGACCGGTACGGGCTGGCGCTGGCCGTCCTGGATGATGTAGCCGTCGCTGGTGCCGTAGGCGATCGTGTAGATGGGCACGCCCTGATCGCCGGCCGCCTGCGCGGCTGTCGCGGAACTGCGCCCCGTGTTCGTCGAGCCATCGGATAACAACACGATGGCGCCGGGCGCCGGTTGGTCGGGGTGGGCCGGGTCCGGCGGTGCCAGCGCCAACGCCTGCAGCGAGGTGTAGATGCCCTCGCCGATCGCCGTCGACGGTTGCAGCTGCAGCGACTGGATGGCCCGTTTGGCGGCGCCCCGGTCGATGCTCGGCGCCATGACGATGCTCGCCGTGGCGGCGAACGAAACGACAGACAGGTTGAACCCGGCCGGCAGCAGGTCGACGAAGTTCTGGGCGGCCTTCTTCTCGGCGTCCAGCCGGTTGGGTGCCACGTCGGTGCACTCCATCGACCGCGAGACGTCGATGGCCAGCACAACCGTGGCCCGGCTCTTCGGCGTATCGACCATGGCGGCCGGCTCGGAAAAGGCGACAACCAGCGCGGCCATCGCGATCAGCGCGGCCAGCACGGAAAAGTGGCGCTTCCAAGCCGATTCGGTGGGCAGCAACCGGCTGATGCGCCGCTTGCCACCGGGCGTCCGGAAACGCAAAGACAAGCCGATATAGAGCAGGCCGATGGCGGGCACCAGCAGCATCCACCACAGCCGGTCTGGCCGGATGAACGACAAAGCAAGCGGAATTATCATGGCCACCTCGCTGCCATCGACACAGCCCCGAGAGCCGCCACCACCGCACACGCTAAGGCGTACAGGGCCCACCGGGCCGTGACCTCTTTGTTGACGTCCTCGTATCCTACCTCGCTGCGCAACTTCGAATAGACGTTGTTCAGTTGCGATGCCGACGCCGCATCAAGTGCGGACGCCCCGGTGATGGTGGCGATCTGGCTCAGTGTCTCCTTGTCGGGCGCGACGTTGTTGCGCTGCCCGTCCAGGTCGACGTACCCGGCCGCCGTTCCGAAGGCGATGGTATAGATCGGCACCTTCTTGTCAGCCGCCAGGCGCGCGGCGTCGAGCGGGTCGGTGCCTTTCGTGTTGCCGCCGTCGGACAGCAGGATCATCAGCGCCGGTGCCGGCGTGTTGTCGTTGCCGTCTCCCACCGGCGCCTGGGCAATGGTGCTAAGGCCGACGCTAATGGCGTCTCCAATCGCGGTGCCGTTCTGGAAAGTTAGCGAGTCGATGGCGCGCAGCACCATCCCGCGGTCAGTGCTGGGCGGCCCAAGCGATGACGGCGAACCGGAAAGCGACACCACCGAGACGTTGTACTGGATGGGCAGCTGGTTGACGAACGCCGACGCCGCCTGCTTGACGGCGTCAAGGCGGGTCGGATCGACATCGGTGGCCTGCATCGACATCGAGTTGTCCAGTATCAAGATGATGGTGGCCCGCTCCCTTGGCACTTTTTCGACGCCGGCCGGCCGGGCCCAGGCGCCGCTGATCAGCACGAGCGAGCACAGCGCCATGGCCACGCTGACGTGGCGGCGCCACTGGCTCTGCTTCGGCAGCACCGCCGCCAGCACGCCGGTGTTGGTGTAACGGATGCCGGACCGCTTGGACAGGTGCAGCCCGATGATGTAAAGCGCGATCAGCAGCGGCAGCGCGATCAGCGCCCAGAGACGCAGCGGCGCGAAGAACTCGAACGGGCCGACCGGAATCGGGGTGAGGTTCACTTGACCACCCCCTGTGGTGGCGAGTGCAGCACGGTGGCTGTCCGCCGGTAGTTGAGCACGAAGCGGGCGATGTCCTGCACCCAGTCGCGGTCGGTGGCCAGCTGGATGTGGCCGACGCCGCAGCGGCGCATCGCGGCATCGATGCGCTGGCGCTGCTGGGCGGACGCCTTATCGACCAGGGCTCGCGCCTTCGAATCCGATGTGTTGACGAACCGCTGGAACGGCGTCTCGGGATCCTTGATCAGCAACTCGCCGACGTCGGGGAAGGCCAGCTCGGCGGCGTCCACAACCTCAATGCACAAAACCTGGTTGCGCACGGTCAGGTGGCGCAGCGGGCGCTCCCAGTCGGTCGGCGTGCTGGCGTCGACCACCTCGTCGCCGGGGGTGAGGAAATCGCTGACCACCACGCGCAGGCCGCGCCGGCGCTGGGCGCGGTTCATTTGCTCGATGCCGTCGGACAGCGCCAGGGTGCCGGGCGCGTGGTCTGGCACGATGGGCTCTTCCAGCATCTTGCCGAGCAGCGCGTACAAGGCGTTGCGTCCCGACCGCGCCGGCAGACGCTTGATCGCGTCCGGGCGCAGGATCAGGCCGCCGAACCGGTCACCGACCTTCTGGGAGATGAAACCGATGGTGGCGATGGCGGCGATGCCGAGATCGCGCTTGGTCACCCCGGCGGTGCCCCAGTTCATCGACGGCGTGACGTCGAGCAACGCCCACACCTCAAGCTCGCGGTCGGCGATAGAGTCGCGCACGTGAGGCACGGTGGTGCGGGCCGTGACCGCCCAGTCCATGCGCCGCACGTCGTCCTGCCCGGGCACGTACGTCCTGGCGTCCCCCGGCTCGGAGCCGGGCCCGGGTACGAGTCCCAGGTGGTCGCCCTGCAGGAAACCTTCGAGACGCCGCACGATCGTCAGCTCCAGGCGGCGCATGGCCGCTTCGGGCGCCAGCTTGTGCAACGCGATGCTTTGGCCCTTCGGCGCTTGCAACAGCGTCGAAACCGCCGCGTCGTCCGACGGCGGTGTGAATTCGGGCCAGGGCTGCGACATTAGCGCCTCGGCTGGTTGGCGTTCCAAACCGGGGTGGGCGCCGGCACCATTGCCAGAATGCGCTCGACCACTTGCAGCGTGGGGATGTTGTCGGCGATGGCGTCGAAACTAAGCGTGACACGGTGCGCCATGACGTCGCGGGCGACGGCCTGCACGTCGGATGGCAGCACGTAGTCGCGGCCGTGTATCAGTGCCAGGGCGCGCGCGGCTTGGGTCAGCCCCAACGTGGCGCGGGAGGACGCCCCGATGGATATCACCTTCGTCAGGTCGGGCATGCCGAAGTCGGCGGGGTTGCGGGTGGCCATGACCAACCGCACGATGTACTCGGCTACCAGGTTGTGCACGAACACGTTGGACGCCAGGTCTTGAAGCTGGATCGTCTTGTCTGGGTCCAGCACCTGATCGGCTTCCGGTGGTTTGATCGACATGCGCCTAAGAATCTCGAATTCCTCGTTGCCCTTGGGGTAGGGCACGTCGACCTTCAGCATGAAACGGTCGCGCTGGGCTTCCGGTAATGGGTAGACGCCCTCGGATTCGACCGGGTTCTGGGTGGCGATCACGATGAACGGCTGGGCCATCGGATACGTCGTGCCACCGATGCTCACCTGCTTCTCGGCCATCACCTCCAGCATCGCGGCCTGCACCTTGGCCGGGGCGCGGTTGACCTCGTCCGCCAACACGAAGTTGACGAAGACGGGCCCGAGCTCGACGTCGAAGGTCTCCTTCGACATGGAATAAATCCGCGTGCCGACGATGTCGGACGGCACCAGGTCTGGCGTGAACTGGATGCGCGCGAACCGGCCGCCGACGACCTTGGCGAATGTGCTGACAGCCAGCGTCTTGGCCGTGCCGGGCACGCCTTCCAGAAGTATGTGGCCCTTGGCCAGCAGGCCGACCATGAGCTGTTCGACCAGGTGCTCCTGGCCGACGATCACGCGCTGCACCTGCGCCAGCGCCTGCCCGATCAGCTCGGCCCCCTGCTTGACGTTCATCGGCTTGTTGTTGTCGTTACTGGTATCACCGGTGCCGTACGACCTTGTGTCCATGGCGCCCGGCTGCGGCAACGGCGGGGGCTGTATCAGCGACGCCGAAATCGGCTGGCCGTTCGGCGCAATGTATTTATCAGCCGGATTGCTGCTCACAATGGTCGTCTCCTCGGGACTGTAATCCAACGCCTTGATCAGGTGGCATACCGGCTGTTGCACCGAAACCGCCAAGACTTGCTCTGATTATGTTACCGTGTGAGCGGTGCTTACCGCATAGACGGTCATGTGGACTTCTTGTGAAAACTGGAGGTCTGGCTATCACTGGATCATGCATCATGTCCATTCCCCGGTATTGTTAAGGGCAATGTCTACGGAACAATACCCACCGCCGCCATATGGCGCCGCTCTGCTGCCAGACGACCCGCCGATGGTCGGTGGCTTCTGGCTTGACGGACGCCTGACTGCCCGGCCGAGCGGTATCACCTTCTTGGCGCACGACGGTGGGGCGTCTTCAAATCAAGAGCCGGTCATGCTGATCATGCTGAGCCAGGGTGCGGCAGAAGACGCCGCCGCCCGCGACAGGCTGGCCGGCGAGGTGAACAAGATGCACGCCGACACCGTCATCGCGCGCGGTGGCGCGGGGCAGGACGAGGGGCGTCTGGCAAGCAAATACCGCTGCGATGCCGACGAACCGATCCCGTCGGACGATGTGGCGGAGGCGCCCTGGGTGGCGCTGGCGTACGACGGCTCGGTTGACGCCATCGCCGAGGCCGACCGCGTGCTGCGCAGCGTCGACCTGTCGAGCACGCCGCCGATCGGCACGATGAGCGGCCCGGGCTTCCAGCTGCCTTGGGTGACGCACACCCAGCCCGGCAACTGGCGGCGCTGGCCGCTGCCGTGGCCCGGGCGGCGCGACCGTGCCAGCTGGGTGTCGATCCTGGTGTCGTGGCTGCTGATGATCGTCCTGGCGGCGCTGGCGCTGCTGATCGTGATCCTGCTGTTCCAGATCCCACCGCCCCCAAACGGCGGCAGTGGCGGTGGTAGCGGCTCGCCCTCGATGTCACAGTCCGGCAGTGACACGGGCAGCCAGTCGGGCAGCCCACAATCTCCCGGCGGGCATGACTCGCCCAGCCAGTCGGCTTCGATGGTCTCGCCGACGTCGGGCACCGCCAGCCAGGGCCAGCCGAGCCGCAACGAGAATCTATGACACTGAAGTTAATCGCCACCGATCTTGATGGCACTTTTCTATCCGACGAGCGCGTGCCCACTGCCTTGAGCATCGAGGCGGTGCGGCTGGCGCACCAGCGCGGGGTGTCCATCGTCTTCGCCACGGGGCGGCCCATCCGCTGGCTGCAGGTGCTGTACCCGCTGGCCGACATCGACCCCGATGTGATCGCCAGCAACGGCGCCATGACTTACGATCTTGCCCGGCGCCAGGTGCTCCAGGTGTCGCCGCTGCCGCGGGCGCAGAGCCTGGCGGCGATGGCCGACGTGGCGGCAGCCGTCCCGGGTACCACCTTTGCCATCGAGTACGAGCACGGCTGGGGACGTCTGGGGCAGTGCCCGCTGCGCGATGAGTTCGTCGACGCCGATGTGGTCACCGACTCGCTGTCCGAGCTGTTCGACTGGGGCGTCGCCGTCAAGATGTTGGTGATGCAAAAGGAATTGCTCACGGAGCAGCTGGCCCAGCTGGTCACCCCGGTGGTGGCGGGGCGCCTCGGCGTCACCTATTCCTGGGCGGCCAACCGCGGCGTGCTGGAGCTCAGCGCTCCGGGCGTCTCCAAAGGATCCGCGCTACTTGAGCTGATGCAAACGCTTAGGGTGCAACCAAATGAGGTGGCCGCGTTCGGCGATATGCCGAACGATCTCGCGATGCTTGAGATTGCTGGACACCCGTTTGCCATGGCCAATGCCCACCCGCTGGTGCTGCAGCAAGGGTATCCGCTGGCGGGCTCGAATACGCAGGACGGTTTCGGACGCGCCGTGATGGCCTTGCTTGAGCAGGGCTGATCGTTTCAGGCTGGGCAGCCGAGCGCTTCCAGCAGCACGTGGCGTTTGGCTTTCAAGGCCCGCCTCGCCGTCGAGCAGTAGTAGCGCACCATGTCGTAGCTGATGGCGTGAAATAGCGCCGCCTCCCGGCCGCTTAGCCCGTCGCAGTAGACACTGTGCGCGACGGCGGCGCACCGCTGCGAGAAGAGGCCGAGCTCAACCGCCAGGCGCAGCATCTGGGCAACGTACGAAACTGATGTCACCACCGATGAGGCGCCACCCCATGGCGGTGCGTAGCTCGGGCTGCAATTGGCACCTGGCTTGCTTAAATGTTCGGACGCCAGTTCGTGGCGCAGGCGGGCGTCCTGGCGCGAGAGCATCTTCAGGCAATCAAGGCTCAAGTTGATCATCACGGCCCGCTGCCTAGATTTCGCCGGAAACGTGTTGACCCGCACCCAGGCGGCACTGACGTATTCGGCCAGCGAGTGCTTCGGATCGCGCTGGCAGATCGACCACAGCCTTGGCATCATGGCCTGCAGCACCACCCGGCCCGCCGTCTCATCGCCCGACTGGGCCAGCAGCACCAGCGCGGTGGCCAGCGGGTCGTCGTTGCTTCCGACCAGCTGGCACACGTCGTCCAACATGTTGTCCACCCGGGTGGCGGGTGGCAAAGCCCAGGCGGGCAGCGCGGCCAGCCACGACTGCGGCAGCGGCTGGCGGTTCCAACCATCGCAGAGAATCTGCCAGTCACGATCCAACCGTGCCCAGATCGACCCAGCCACTACTGCCCACCTTCTTTCTTCCTCGAAAGTGATCCCAATCATGCCATCGGCAAATGGCCCAGGTGTTGTCCGTTTAGTCTGAGATGTTGTCCGTTTGCTCCGATGTGTTGTCCGATTCATGGTTCGATCACAGAAAGCCCGGTAAATCTGATCGTTTGCGCACAAACCCGGTAGACTCGATGAGCCGGGGCGTTAGCTCAGCCGGTCAGAGCAGGGGACTCATAATCCCTTGGTCGGGAGTTCGAACCTCCCACGCCCCACCAATCATTCCGACCCTTCGGGAGGGGTGGCGCGAAGCGCCGGGGTGGTCACTCAAATTCCCCTCCCTTGGAGGGGTGGCGCGAAGCGCCGGGGTGGTCCCGTGCTGTGATCACCACGCCCGCATCACCCTTCCGCCTAGTAAACTATTAGAAATTCCGCGCACTGTGGCGGGTCAAACAATCGCTCATTTTGATACCGAGGGAAGGTGGTGGGTCCGGTTGACCAGGATTCACGCGTTAGTTGCGGGCTTCTTCGCTATCTTGACCGTGCTCAGTCTCGTTCTGACAAACACGCAGCGCACATCGCTGGTCGCGCGTATTGGCGTCATCGGCGCGGACAACTTGTCTGTCATCCTGCCGGTATTTTTCGGGCTGATCACCGTGGTCTTCGCCGGCGCTGCCATCTGGGCGAAGACCAGGAAACTCGGCGTCGGCAAGGTCCGCTCCCTCACGTCCGGGCGGTTGTCTGTGCTGAACGCCAACACGACTGACCCAACCGCCATCAGGTCGTCGCTGGTGGCCCTGTCGCTGCAGTTCCCATCGCAGCGGGGCGCCATCGGTGACCTAATGAACATGTTCAGCAGCTTCGACACCCTGGTGGCGCGCCTTGATGACTTCCTGCAGGCTAACCCGCAGGTGCAGTTTGAGAGCGCCAAGGACATCATTGATGACGCCCATAGGGCCATCTGCAACCGGCTGGTGCGCACGATCAACAGCGGCGCGATGTTCAACAGCATCAATGGCTCAACCGACTTCACCAGCACGCTGGCCAAGGCCCACCACGACATCGGCGAGTGGCTGGCAACAGTCGACCAGCTCGTCTCCGTTGTGCTTGACAGCACCAGCGACTCGGGCGACACCGATCAGGACCGCAAGCTGGCAGACTACTACATCCAGCAGCTACGTGATTCGATCCCAGGAAGTGAGGCTGACCAATGAAAGCAGCATTCAGAACCGGCGCCGTGATTGTCGCAGCACTCAGCCTGTGTGCGTGTGGCACGTCCGACCTGACACCGGATCAGGCAGCGGAAGACCTGAACTCGCTTATCAGCTCAAACACCATCAAGTATCAAACGGTGTCGCACGATCCCGACCCCAGCTGGTACGGGGTCAACGACCCGGCGTCCGAACTGCCGCCAATCGATACGACATACCCGCTGTCTGTCCGCGGCGACGCGCCGATCAACGTTGAAATTTTCGCCTCGACAGAAAAGTCAGCCGCGGCGGGCAACCGCTGGTTCGACGTGATGGCTAAGGACTTCAACGCCTCGAACCCCACAATTGATGGACGCCGGGTTTCTGTGTCCATCCGCCCGATCGCCTCCGGCCTGGCGCTGAGCTACATCACCAGCGGCGTCCATGTGCCGGAAGCGTATTCGCCGGCGAACAATCTCTGGGCAGCCATGATCCAGTCGCAGGGCATCCAGGTGACGCAGATCGAGCAACGACTGGCTGGCAACACGGCCGGCATCTTGATGAAGCAGGCGGCTTACGACAAGTACATCGCCCAGTACGGCAGCGTCACCATGGCAAATGTGGTCAAGGCTGTCATGGATGGCAACCTGCGCCTCGGCCACACCGACCCGAACAGCTCTTCCACTGGCTTGAACATCCTGACCCAAGAGCTGCTGGCAATGGACCCGGCCAACCCTGTGAGCGCGGACGCTGCCAGCCAGTTCAGCCAATTCCAGAGCCACATCCCGCCGGCGTCGCCGACCACCGATGAGATGGCCAAGGTGGCGGCCCGGGGTTCGATCGACGCCATGACGATGGAATCGCAGGCTTACATGGCCGAGCCCTCGCTTCAAACCGGCTGGGTGTTCACTCCTTTGGGCGTCCGCCATGACAGCCCGCTGTACGGGTTGGGCGCGATATCGCCCGACCAGCAGCAAGCGTTGCGCATGTTCGCCGACTGGTGCCTGCAGCCTGATTCGCAGGCGAGCGCGACGAGCTTCCACTTCAACCTGCACGATGACTACACCTACACCGGCCCGACGCTGACGGGCGACCAGCTGTACGCGGCGCTGCAGCTGTGGAAGCAGAACAAAGACGCTGGCAAGCCGGTGCTCTCGGTGTTCGTGGTTGACCGCTCCGGTTCGATGGCCGGCGAGCCGCTGAACCAGGCGAAACTGGCGATGACGCGCTCGATCATCAACATCAACCAGGTCAACTACATCGGTTTGGTCAGCTTTTCGAGCGACGACAACATCACGGTCGACCTTCCGATCGCCCAGTTTTCTAACGATCAGCAGGATCTGTTCGCCGGCGCTGTGCGCGATCTGTCAGCCGGTGGTAACACGGCAACCAATAGCGCCATCCTTCTGGCCGCCAAGCTGCTGCTGGACAAGCAAACCGATGTGCCAAACGCCATCGAGCGCATTCTGGTTTTCACCGACGGGGCGCAAAACGCCGGCCTCGGGCTGGCCCGTACGGCCAAGATAATCAAGGGCTTGGGCATCTCCGTCTATGGTGTTGGTTTCAACCTGGCAAACGACCAATCGCTGGCCGACCTGCAATCTCTGGCCTCGCTCAACGAGGGCGGCTACTGCATCAACGCCGACAACGACGTGGTCGTCTCGCAGCTGAAGAGCCTGTTCCAGTCGGCGCTGTAGTAGGTTGTTCTGATGACCGATGACGTCCTCGAATGGTATGGCGGGCTTTACGACGAGGCCGGCCG
>Ga0123354_10013163_pt1 | contig 12830 bp, 10 predicted proteins | sample TergutLab28metaG_2_FD_97872 | JGI IMG/M metagenome (GOLD analysis project Ga0123354, IMG submission 97872) | Labiotermes labralis P4 segment gut microbial communities from Petit-Saut dam, French Guiana - Lab288 P4 | ecosystem: Host-associated > Arthropoda: Insects > Digestive system > Gut ...
TACAGAACATAGTAAAGGAAATAAAACAGTACCAGAAAAAGTGGCTACAACACGTACAGAGGATGGACACAAACAGACTACCAAAACAAGCACTACAATATAAACCAAAAGGATGAAGGAACACAGGACGACCGAAGGAAGAGATGGAGGGACCAACTTCATCTTGAGGATCAAGGAACAGGAAACACACCTAACCCTTCAGGAACATGATGATGATGATGATGATGATGAGGTTCAGAAATGTACAGAAGACAAGTATACATGGTGGTATAATCATACCTTCCCTGATAGATCAAACACAGGCAGGTCTCATTTTATGCCAGGGTTACAGTGAAAAAGTCATGTAAATTGAAAACAAAATCCCATTTATAACAGCATATTTCCAGGGGGTTAGGGGATTGATAACCTCATCCTACATACATACATTTCTATACAATATATTTATTTACTTCTAATGCAATAAAAAAGAAGAGACACACATCTGTAGTATTTGGTAAAATTTGTTTTGACAGGACTGTGGTAGTCTTGCTACACAAACAACATAAGTTCACTGAATTAGCATTTCTATCAGCATCATCACGAACTGTGTGTACACTACGAGTGAATCTAACATTAAGGCATATGTTAACAATTAGTTCACCTTTTTCAAGTTGGCTTATTATGTCTAATTTCTCTTCAATACAGACTGTCTGTAGCCAATTTTTCACTTGGATTGCACTAGGTGCTGTAGATTGAGGTTTGTCACCCATATTGGTAAGAAAAGCCAATGCTGCTGAAGAGGAAACTAAATTAGCCGCGTGATGTTATCACCAACGTAATGAATCCATTCATGTGACCACATAACTAATATCACTTTCTGCTAGCCTCCAACACAACACGAGAATGGCCATGGATGGTGTATGCCAAATTGTGTTAAACTGAAAATTACCACATACTGTCTATTCCAGATTGTGTTAAAACCAAAATCACACAAAAATCGCGCATGAAACATATCTGTATTGTCTCATTCCAGAACCTTTTCAGAAATCAATGTCATTGTCCAGTAGAGAATCTAATAAATTACAAGTTTCATACAATGAAATTTTATGTTACACACAGTTGCTATAAACCCCATGTGTATCTCACTGCTGTGCTTTTCTTACAACTGGAAAAGTAACATTTCTACACGCTGTATTTCAAGATCACAAGCACCTACAAACTGAAAGTAACAACTTAATAAGATAAACAATTTACAGTGAGAGTGACCATGTGAATGATAAATACAGCAATAAAATCACTTCTGCGCATAAATGTGTATTAGGGACATGTATTCCCTCTGACCCAATAGAAAACTTGAATACAAAGTTTAAACTCTTTGCTTCTCTAGCAAACATCTTAAATTGGAAACAGAGAATAACAGTCTTACCAACCTGAGCCCGGGGTTGTAGATCTCCATGGTTTACTGCCTGGGCCTGTTGAAAGCCCACCAACACTGTTACTTTCAGTGGGTCTTGAAGCAGAACTGGCCCCCTTGCTGGCTACAGGAGATGGGGTCTTAGTGCTGACAGCTTTTTGGTTAATGGGTGGTTTAGGTGGCTTGATCCTAAGGCTTGGCACTGTAGGAGTGGGTGTTGCTGGTGAGGGAGCAGGAGATGGGGGCTTTGATGCAGGAACCTTCTGGGTGCTGGGCACTGTATTTGGCTGCATCCTCATGCTATTGGTACGAGTGTGCACAGTTGAGCGGGTTTGGGTGGTAGGTGCCTGTAACATCATACATGCACTTTACTTATTAGACAGCCAGGAACGTGTAGCGAATACAGTGACTGTACTATAGGAAGGATGATCAAGGAATCATGGTTTGATTCCTGGCAGGAAAATTAAATTTTTTTGTTCTCCAAACTATCCATACTGACTCTGGAACCCAGTCTGTGAGTACCAGGAACTCTGCACAGCAGTAAGGTGACCAGTGTATAAGGCTGTGCTCTCACTTCTATCTAGTGCTAAGGTTAAGAATGAGTACACCTTCATGGTGTGTATAGGGCCAACTTTACACCTTTGCTAATTTTCATTTTGTCACTGTGCAATGTTATCAATGTTTTACAAATACCAACTTATGGCACTATTTATTTACTTGATAAAACACACGTTAAAATACGTACGTCTAATCCATTAAAATTTTTTAATATAAAACACCTACACGTTTCAATCCTTCCGGATCATCATCAAGGAGTAAATGTTCCTATATATGAAGTTATTGAATATTTCTGTATTTGTTGATGTTATTGGTATGATGGCGGCATGCATGTGGTTGTATAGGTTATGTTGTGTTCGGTTGGTCTGATCGTACACAGGACAGGCAACAATCAGACCAACCGAACACAACATAACCTATACAACCACATGCATGCCACCATCATACCAATAACATCAACAAATACAGAAATATTCAGTAACTTCATATATAGGAACATTTACTCCCTGATGATGATCCGGAAGGATTGAAACATGTAGGTGTTTTATATTAAAAAATTTTAATGGATTAGACGTACGTATTTTAACGTGTGTTTTATCAAGTAAATAAATAGTGCCATAAGTTGGTATTTGAAAAACATTTACACCTTTGCCTTTACACACACTTACTAAACTCGGAGATTCATCACGCACAACACACAAACCCTATGACATGATGCTTCTGGAGATGGTAACAAATGAACAAGCTCATTACAAATGAAAGAATATATGTGTGTGTGTGTGTGTGTGTGTGTGGGCAGATACAAACTTTATTCTGGCATATTCTTTCTTTGCTAAACCCTTTAAAGATGAAAATTAACCTGAACTTCTTACCACGTACTAAACACACACCATATCAGTTACAAACAACAAGAAGCTAATGCTGTATAAGGAAATAATTACTGTGTATTTTGAGATCTGTGCAGAAATACAGAAATTACCTCTGTAAGCAGAAGGTACAATTTTAAGATGTTAAATTTGGTGGTACGTACAGTAACTATTAAACTTTACAGTTCTATTTACAATATCCAATATGATTTACTGTTGACAAAACTGTCACATAACAGCTGCAATGATAGCAGTAATTCCCTCTTCAATGCCACATATCACTAATTTACTCTCAAATAATCACATGCTTGATGCAATCCCAAAAAATGAGGCTGATGGCAGTGAGATCATGGCTTCAAGGAGGAAACACCACTGGTCCACTTTTCTCTCCCCCTCCTCTCCCTCCCCTTCCTCCCAGCAGTTCTGGTCACTCAAGGCTTCAAGAACTTCCAAGATGAATGACATGCTAGTTTCAAGACTGATACTATCAATTTCTGCAGTGACACACAGATGCAACATACCCAGAAAAACATGTTTTCTCTGACTGTTTGCAAAGGTACTGATGTGGAAGGTCATTTGATTTTTTAGCTTTCAGTAGCTGCCAAGTATTGACTGTCAAAACAGAAATTATACACCATACGTCTATTACATAATGAAATATGACCCTTAAAATATGGGTCTCTTTCTCCAATTTTGCTCTAGTTTTGTCACACTTACTGTTATTTTGATAAACTCCAAATGCTACAACTCATAATGGGTGCAATAGAGCATATGAAACGTACATTACTCACTACTGTTGGTGTCTTGGCGAGACTTGTAGTATTCTGGATGACTGGTGTGCCTGTAACAAATCCAGCACATTAATATCTAATACACACAGGCAGCAATTTACAACTTATATGGACTAACTACCTTGATACACAGTACTACAGATGAAATGCACTCTTTATTGAACTGGATATATGAAAAGTCTGATTTCCATTCATAAAACCATGGACAGCAATGAGCCTCTTGCAAGCAGTCCCAGTAGTAACAAGGATAATTTGAAAGAAGGCAAGGCCAGTGTTGCAACATCCAGATAGGACATTCCAAATCCAACCAGAAAAAGTTCTCTACTTTATTAATTTTCATGAACTGCAATTCTCTCAATCACTTAAAAAAAAACTAGAATACGTTGATCCATTAACCAGTGTATCTACTACCATATTTACCCAAATGCATGATGACTCTAAGACCTACCAAGAAAACACTTCTGCCAAGGGCAAATGTATTTATCCAAATCTACGACAGCCCCCCAAATGTCACTGTCTACAGCTTCACAGTTAGAGCCTTTATCTTCCTCACACTCACCCCTAACACCCCTATCCTCTTCACCATCATTCCACAACATATCATTACCAATCCCATTCCAATGCATTCAACCCTTCACAGTCACTTCAGGGCAAAATGTGCTGCCATGCCATTATGATCCACACTGACTAAATACCACATTCACATTTCTTGGTTTATAAACATACCTGAACCCATGAAGATTCACAATTTTCTCAACATCTGTAGTATTAAGAATTTAAATACATGTGTTATGGGCTTTTGTGTTATGTCTGTGGTCTGTTCAGTCTCACTTCATAGCACTTTTTATGATTTTTAATTTGTGGATTGGTCCCAGTTTCATTTTTGAGCCTTGTATTTCATTTTCAATTTTTCAGTAGCCATTTTCCTGTTACAACCCTTGGACTAGACCTGTTCTCAGCCATGTATTTTAACAAGTTACCGCTTCTGTGGTACCCAGTGACTCAGAATAGCTTGATCCAAGAGGTGCACCAGGTTAACCAGTACTTTGCCGGAAAACAGAACAGAGCCTGCTTCCAAAATGGCATGCTTCTTTAAAATAATTAGACGATATATAAAGTCCCCCCCCCCCCAAAAAAAAAAGACTCTTTCAATTAACTTCAATCATGCTCTGATCTCTTTTGGATTTGTCTACTGAATATAGGACCAAGAGATTGTCCTGAGACGCCAGTACGCAATTAGTACTCTACCCTGTGTAATAACTCAGAAAAGTGCAGATTTCACATGACAATTTGGCGATGAAGATGTTGTTTTGGCTCCGTGTGGTCTAGTTCAAAGCCACCCACTTTGGTGTTGTCTGGTTTGGTGCTTCATATGCCAATTTAAGATGACCTCACATACTGAAGCACCAAATTTTAAGGGGAAAAAACTTGTCTTGCTTTCGAGTAAATATGGCAATTTAAGATATTACACAAACCTGGTAGGGTAATACAAGACATGATACTGCATCTACATGCAAATAATAACGCTCTGAAAAAAGCAAAATATAAAGGCAGTCCTCAAAGTACTAACATCAACTCTAATAGTAATGAAGTTTTCATCAAGGGCAATGCAATTAGATTTTGGTGCTGTGACAAATTCACATGATTGTAGATTCATATCCCACCCACAGCACAGATGTCTGTGTTACCCATCACCTGCACCATAATCCTCCCACCTCACACCTCTGGCTGAAAAATAATGGGAGGCAATTCCCAACAGTAAGCAACTCTGTGACAAGGAATGCCAATAGTATGCCATGTTCAAAAGGGCAAATGCACTCACAGTATCAGTAATACATTTACTGTAATACAGGTTCATATGGAATATGTTCTCAGCAAAACACTAATACACAACACAAATGTACACCTACAAATGGATGAACTCTAGGAAGGTCTCTAATCACACACACACCTTGCGTGGCCTGTGGTGATGTGACGGCACCAACAATAAGCCCAAGACGTGGGTCCATTACCAGCTGGTAGGTACCTGGTGAGTGCAAAGCATTTCCAGCAGATGCTCTGGTCATCACACCTTGTGCTTGAGGTGAACCCTGAAAATGACCATCATATTCACAGTCCCATACAAATTCCACTGAATTATCACCTAGTCATTTATTACTCCAGTTTAAACTGATTAATATAAAATATTTACTAGCTAAGCAGGCTGAACTGAAACAGCTGCAGATTTTCAGCCAAATTCATGGAGGTATTCAAACAAGCAAAACGAGAAAGACCCAAAGGAAGTATTCATGACAGACACAAAAACAAGAAGCATAAACAATTCATACACCTCTACAGACACAAATATATTTAAGTTTATGATTTATTTATAATGTAGCTGACCATCAGTCTTCACAGGCAGAAAGGTTCAGTGTTCACGTGTGAATGCAAACAAACAAATTTATTTGTAAAAAACACATACTTTACAAGTGTTTTTGTTTCCTGCAGGATATCTCTTATACAAAATGAGTTAGTATATCAGCCCCAGAAAAGGTGGCTCTGATACCCAGCACCCATAACATGTGTTCAGAATCCCATACGTTTCAACAACAAAGCATATCTGTCTCAGATCAGACTCAACAGTGATCCAATATAATTTTGAACTCAGGTGACATAAGGCCAAATGTCCAACAAATGCCCAGACAGCAACTCTGTTTCTCAAAGGGTGGCCAGACCAAGTTTCCTGTTTGGTTTTCTTCATCCCCCCTTCACGTATTTTAAATGGGGCTCTTAACAGGAGCTCTTGGTGGTCAGTCAACAAGTTTGATAGTGACCTGTTATAAGTACCCATTCTTGAAATACACAAAAATCATGAATGGTGTAGCATTTTTGCAACTAAACTGCTCCATCGGGACAATCTTACATTTGACACCATTGTGTTCTAGACAAACTTATATAGAAGGCTGCCTTGATGCTGTTCTGTACAGCTATTCCAACACCTTCATGGGAAATCCAGCCCCACCAGTGACTTAACACAGGATCACTGTATGAGTTGGAACTCGGCTTCAGTCTCTTAATTGTAACATGGAAGTTCCCACAATCTTCAAAATGCACATGGATATTCCAGACTGGGACTCCTTATACAAGCAGAAGGGTCAACTGAATAAATGATAATAAAACTACAACCCAGATTACAATCACCAGCAATGTGTTTCAAAAAGAACATAAAGAAGGCAACAGATTTTCATGGAATTCCTTATATACTAGATGTTCCCACAAGAAGTATCACAACCTCAGAATCTATGGAAACTAGGATGAAGTATTCATACATTCCATTCAAAAATTTACAATTATTTCTTTTCAAATATACAGACCTTCTTGCTTGTGTTTAAGCCCCAGGCATTTTAAAGTTAGACTGAATTTAAGCTTGTCAATTGAATGTGTCAGAAAAGGGTCTTAAAAGAAATGGAAAATGGTGTTGACTGGATTTATGTGGCTCAAGAAAGTTATATTTTGGACTGTAAACACAATTACTCTGCCCTAGAAGACTTTTGCCCAAAAGGACACTCAAATAACATAGTTGTTTAAATTAATACATAAAATATGATTTCTGGTTACACAGCACTTCACAGCAGTAAGTATATCAGTGTTCACTTCTTAACTGAAGCAAAGGCAAGGCAAAGAAAATTTCAGTTTCATTAACACTGAACACTGGTTGGTTTTAAACCAGAAAGCAACAAAAACTGAGTATCAGTTACTTACACATGGCACACATAATGCCAAAACATTTGGTAGCCCTTATATTGCAACAAAATTCTCTATTTATGCAACAAATGTTTCTGTTTTTCTGGAAAATATAAACTGTAATTAATATCTTGGTACTGGAAACTAAAGGCTTATACCATCATTACAATACTAAGAAAGTTCCATCCAACTCCATAATACCCCTTAAACATTACTCGACCTTCTCCACTGATTCCTCCAAGTGGTTAATTTCTAACCAATGTTCTACATACATTTCTCTCCCCATGACAGCTGCATGCCCAGCCCATCACAGCCTCCTCCTAGACCTCACTCTCTTGACAAACTATGGCACCTACATATATTCACACTGTTCTTCATATATCTTAACTGTGCTCCCCCCTTCATTTCTCTTAAGTACAAATATGGCTCAACATCTAAGCTACAATGAATGCACGTTCCTGTAAGTCACATATCAATGTGGTACCTGCAGAATGACAGGGCCTGTGGGAGTCTGGATTGCTTGCACCATGGCACTGGTTGCAGGGGTTGGTTGAGCAATGAGGGCTGCAGATTGTCGTGTTGCAGGAGACGTCACAGACTTGCCTGTGCTTGCTGCGTTTGCTGATAAAACAGGTACCGGTGGAGGAGAGCTGAGGAGTATTCATATTTATATAAATGATGTGAACAAGGAATCAAACTAACCTGCACTGATTTGCGACACAAGGGTGAAACTGGTTTTCAGATAGTAGGGGGAAACATCGCAAATCTACAACTCCGCACACCATATCACCCAGTGCCTCCCAAAAGAAATAAATGGCATAAAATTCAGTAACAACCAAACCACGCATTTTAATAACCTCAATGCTATATCCTAAGTACACATAATACTACGATGTAAGAGGAATACACCGCCTTATTTCATCTTCGGCCACCAAGAATATTTGGGCTTTTCCAAAGTTCAGTTTATAAAATTTATTCTACCACAAACAACAGCTGCAGTAGGGATTTTGTGGATACATTCATTACTTGCAATGTATGACTTTTACAGTAAATACATATTTATGTACATCAACAAAAAGAACAGTGGCTATATGCATGATTTCAGGCTTCTGGCATTCAGTAGATGAGAAATGTGTTCTTCTGGGTTACCATTACTTGCTGCATATTAACCCAGCCATAGTATGTAGTGGATGTACCTCACAAATGGGTTTAAAATCATCATGAAATGACAGTATTTTAAACACAAGACATGCATGAAAGAATAATTCTGTGTTTAATTAACCACAATTCCAGGGCCCTGCCAGCCTCATATCCTGCAAGTACTGGGTGCTCCTTCTCCAGATGTAGAGCAGCTGAAGCATAATCCTAGCTGCTAATCTCAGTCCAGTGCCAAGAATGAAAAGGCATGGAAAATCAATTATAATACCCTACAAGGCTTCAAGGAATACTGCTGTCAGCACTACTATGCCTTATGGAAATACTACAGCTTTCAGTATAACCCTTGACATAATGTAAAACTCTGCTGAACATGAGTCAAACACATCAAAATTAAAGTTAGATCTGTGCAAACAATACAGTTTCACAGTCTGCAGAAGCAGGTAATCTGTATCTTACCAGTAAATACATACTGCATGCTCTGCTCATGGATACAACTTCTTTGGATTTTTAAAAAGTGTGAATTTATAATTTAAAAAAATTCTTTATCGTCATTTACACCACACTTTTCAGTGTACAAAGAAATTGTGCTATGGGTAATCAAGCAACAAGCGGGCTGGGAGAACACTAAACAATGTGAACATGTATTGGCCACCTACAAAGGTGGCAAAAAGGGTAAACATGGAAACTACTCCAGTTCCTGTTCCCTGTTGGAACACGTACCGCTTCTTGCCAACAGTAACACCGTGAAAACAGAACTGAGGAGTACACAAAAACTGCTAAAATACTGAAATGGTTACTCTCTGCTGTCACAGGAAGAGATGGAACAGAATGCATAGGACTTTATGGTCCATAAGAGACTTTTCACACCCAACGGCCCTCCCAAGTGACTACGGCAGCTGACTGCCAGATACAAAACATAAGTAAAATATATAGTCCAAACTGAACTACAAGAATTCTCCAGAAATTGTGACATAATACATGAAATGCAACTGTGTAAGAATTATCTCATCTGGTATACTGACTAGGCCACATGCTGGCCAAAAAGAGGAATCATAAATCAATTCCAGCAGGGTGCAAGATTTTTCAGTTCCCCAGGGCATCCAGACTGGCTCTATACACTCATTCCCAGGGGAAGTGAAGTGACCAGAGCACGAATCCAGCTACTCTTTTCCAACTAGTGTCAAGGTTAATAATGTGTCCAGCTGTACCTCCACTAAAAAGTGTTCAAGGCATGATGCTTTATTAAGCACAGTGAAAAATTTATTTTTCATTTATGACAACACTTTACAACAACATTAATGAACAATATTCCTTCACAAAGAAATCAGAGTTGGAGCTTAGAAAATTCACAATGAAAAGAATATACACACAAAATTTTCACCATCTGATAACGTCCGCAGTCTTACTGTACAACAGTAGTTCCATCTGCAGGAATTTCTAATTTAACTGCAGCTGAAAAGTTGTAACAGTTTTGCACATGACACTGATCTGGAATAATTCCATGTCATACCCCCCAAAAAATGGAACCCTTAACTACACAGCTGCAAACTCCAAAACTCGCACTACAGCAACTTTCTTATGAAAAAAATATCAGGATGTGAATACGCACATAAATGAAGCAGCTATATACTGTAGTGTTTGCATGTTGATGGACAAATAATATAACACAATGGTATTCATTAAAATAATTCTGGCACCAAATGCTGTGCAGTTGCACTTTTATAATTCTATAAACACTTCTGATCTACTTCAAATTCTGAAATTGTAAACTCATTAACTAAGCAGTCAAGCGTCACCTATGCAGTGTATGAGCAGATATAAAAAGCTACCAAATACACATAAGTAATACTGCACCTGTTGTTCATTTGCATAACACACACTGAATCTGATTTTTCAATAATCTCGCCACCAAGATTCTTCATCATCTGTTCCAGCTTGGTCATCACCTCCTTGTACTCCTTCTCTCCCTTATTGTATGCTGCAACCTGCTCTGGGGTAAGCGCCTCATCATAACAGTCCATCTGCAGCCCAATGTCCGGCGGCTTCTTGCCATAGTTACGACCAGATCTACTCATTCTGCCAATGGCGCCTTAATAAGGCTGTAAACAACAAAATGTACACAATGCAAGAACTTATCTTCTTTAACAGGTGATCCAGCCAAGTGTGGTAAATAACGAGACCAAACGGACATCATCATCACAATTTCACAATTAAGGCTCTTTTACTTGTCATGAAATATAAGAAGGAAGGTGTCCAGCATGAGCAAAGACAGGACAGGGTATAGATGACTTATTTTCTGATTCATTTTTGGTTACTATGACCCAGCCATGTAGTAAACACTCTCAAGCAGGCATGAAATCCGCACATCACTTAGTCTGGTGCATGAACAAGGAAGAGGCAAAAATATTTATTGCTTCGCCATAGTTTCAATGAAGTGAAACTGCAAACAGATGAACAAAATTCAAAGCAGTGATATACATAATCAGAGTATGTGTTTTCACCACGAAGAACAAGCAATGGTAAAAATTCTGGTAGAAAACATAGTGAACTGTAATAAAATGTAGATCCTGAAGTCTTTCTGGTTGTGCTCCCTACTAATTATTTTAGTACTCATAAATATTTTTCTCGTTTATGCTGGGGTTAGGAGATTTGGACCTTAAGTACAATATTGAATAATGCAAATTACAAAACTACCAGCTCCTTGCAACATTTACTCGGTAATAAAGCAGGGGTGTACAAATCCTTAGCACTTGGTGGGCCGGGATCTGCATTTTTTTATTGCAGCACCTAATATTTTCAGAATTACTGCAGTATTTTCTCCTTACATACAAAAATGTGTATCAGTTCACATGAACTCAGTAAAACCACCAATAACCATGAGTTTCACAGATCACTCCAAACCGTGGGCCCACACAGTATGGGACTTGCTTCATGTTACCCTTCTCATGTCTACAATTTAGAGGTGGCTCCTACACTTCTGTAAAATTCATGGACCCCTGACTGAAAGAATCATTCCTCTCTGTTGATGTTCTGGGCATACGGAGTCTCAAAATTTGGTATGATACAATGGAAACTGACGCCGTAAAGTTGTGTGTAACAAAAAGCTTGCATGTTTATTCCTACACACTTCTTAACGAAGACCCAGCTACCACTGCTCATGGAAATTTTCTCACAAAGAACAGAAATGCATGTTGTAATAGTAGAGCATATGTTGATGTTTTAACAGCAACAAATATTAAACATACTGGCTGTGATGCATCTCAGAACCCTGAAGGATTAACGCTGTAGGAGTTTTAAGTAAATTTCATGTACTAAGTTGCAATGTTGTATCAGTTACCACCATGATACCAGAACACTTCATACAGTTTCACATGATTAATATCAGAATCCTGTCTCAAGCTGTGCTAGCATTAATCAAATCTCATAAATTTATATAAGCTAACCACCATCATGTTTGCTGTTGATGGCAGTAAGTGTACCAAGACAAGGATGGTCTAATATAATACATGTCCACTTTTTTTTGGCATGAAAATTGGTTCAATAAGTCTATAACACTAGTATCTGTAATAGTATAAGGGGACACACACACTCTCAGCCCATTAGCAAGGTTATGCACATGGAATAATAACATAACCTACAGACTTATATGAAATTAAAAATGTAAATTAAAAAGTCAAATATGCAGTACCACAGTATTATTCATAAATGAGTACACAGTAATTATGTAACAGCATAATAATCTTCCTTACACAATACCTTTGATGTGAGTGAGTCATATTTATTGCTGTGGTCACCAATGTTGCTGTGTTTCCTGTGAATATGCTGTACGCAAAGTAAACAGGTTTTATAACGGACACAAACTGTGTTCTCTGTGAGGTATAAGAGTAGGCCACAGAAACAGTCAAGCATCAAGTACTAGCAGATAACAGCACTACAATTAAAGAGGTAAATGAGTACCACATAAATATTATGGCCCAAGCAACAGATGAATGTTGAGCATGTACTGCAACAGAATGTGTACTCTGTAAGGTACACATGAAAGCTACAGAAAAAGTTTTCAAAACTGAAATACAGTCTGTTCTACGTGAGACATGCACTAAATTCATAGAATAGTCAAGTTGTCAACTAACCAAAGTGTACCTGGACCTAGAAGAGGAAACGAGTAAACTGGGAATGGAAATAAATGAAAATAAAACTAAATATATGGTTACATCCACTTACGAACATAGGAGAAACGCTGGGGATCTACGAATTGGAAATAAAACATTCGAAGCAGTTCAGAGCTTCCAGTACCTGGGAAATATCATTGGTAACACTAACAATAATAACAAATGCATAAAA